>ERZ1090864.48-NODE-48-length-56922-cov-16.857316_pt1 | contig 56922 bp, 56 predicted proteins | sample MGYA00478479_ERZ1090864 | MGnify/ENA primary metagenome ERZ1090864 (study PRJEB33644, sample SAMEA5815743) | chicken gut metagenome | biome: Chicken; feature: Gastrointestinal Tract; material: Caecum | place: Ireland | collected 2019-01-01 | study: A study of the...
TCCACAATTCATTCATAAAATCTTTATTTTAGACTTGACTTTTAATAGTTAGTCTTTCGGTATCACGGTGCAGCCCTCACGGACTTTGCCGCTTTCATCGGTGATCTCTTTCTTGGTGCGTACCCTTTGCCCTGTCTCGTCATAAAATACGCTTCGGGTGGCAATCTTTACATCAGGCTCGGGAAGCAGCTTCCTTTCGCTGAAGATAAGGTGGATGTGGTAATTGGTCTTTTTCTTGTTATGGTGGAGAGCCGATACGCATTCCACGCCGTACCGTCTGCGAAATTCCTCTGTGAATTCTTCAAGCACCTGCTGCGGCTCATAGGTGGTGTAAACTTCGGGCAGGGCGATAATCAGCTCCCTTGCTTCAATACACTTTCCCGGTGTGCCGCTTCGCTTAAATTCCTGCTGACTTTCCCTTGCAAGATTACTCCAAAAGGTGCTGTCTGCGGTGCGGTAAGTGGCGTAGAGGTTCTCCTGTTTTACTTTGCTCGTAATATACGAAATGCGTCCTTTAACATTTGGCAGCTTCGACATCTGAATGAAGCTGTGTCTCGCCATAGTGTCCTTTCTCCCGTATTGGGTCGTTCTCATTTTGCAACCGACAATTCGGTTGCGGCTGTTCCGATGGCATTTGACGGAGGGACAGCAACAGAAAATTGCGGAGCAATTTTCTCTGTATCAATAGAGGGATTGTCCTGCCCGATATTGATACAGGCTCCCTGCAAGGGCGAAATACACCCCTCGTACAAATCGCAGATTTGTACGAGGGGTGTATTTCGCTCTCAAACGCCGAGGGCTTGGAGAATGCTTATTCTACTTTGCGGACATCGTTTTCATTGAGCAGGTTTCTTCCCTGATTGACGCTCATAAATCGCTCTAAAGTATCCCTGCGGATAATCGCTTTTCTGCCGACCTTGAGGACGGGAAGTTTGCCCCAGTCTACCAACTTACGCATTGTATTTCTTCCGATACCCGTACATTCTGCTGCTTCTTCTATGGTTAAACCCATTTTGATGTTACTCATTTTATCAACCTCCTTTCAAAATACGCATTTTGCAACTATGTATCTGTAATTATACTTATTTTGCCATCTCTTGTCAACTTGTTTTGCAACTTATCAAGAAATGTTTTTGACTATTATTAAATTTATGGTTGCAAAATAGGTTTTACTATGCTATACTATCAGCAATAGGAGGTGAAAACCTTGAAAAAAGAAATCATATTCACCGCAAAACAGGTCGGTGAACGAGTAAAAGAACGCCGAACAGAATTAAACTTAACAATGCCCGAACTTGGTAAGCGTGTCGGAGTAAACAAGTCTACCATTCAAAGATATGAAGCGGACGGAGTAGACCCGAAACGCACAATGATTATCAACGGGCTGGCAGAAGCACTCCTGACCACTCCCGAATGGCTGACAGGACTTTCCGAAGATAAGGAATATGACAGCCGCACTTTATGTGCAAGGGATATGGAGGAACATATCAAAAAATATCTTGATACGGTTTTTTCTGTGGTAAAGGGCGAACCGCACCAACAACTGCTCACTACATTCCTCGGAAAGATGATTGACCTCTATACGGTTATGACTTATCACTTTGCGGACGCTATGGCTGAGGTTAACCGTGTGGCGGAGGACGAGGGCTTAAAGCAGTCCTTACGCCGCTATGCGATTGAGTCAGGGGCGATTATGGAAAGAGTCTACCGTAAAGAAATGGAACTTCCTATCGAGCATATGAAACAGTTTTTAGATGGGATTTTACATATCTACGATGAGGGACGCACCGCTGTAAAGATGGGCGACCTGTTCGGGATAGTGACAGCAGCCGAAGAAAGGGTTGCTGAAAAAGAAAAATTCCGTGGCTCTTTGACAATTGAAAACGATGATTGACACTCATCGGCATAAGTAACCTTATTACTTTACGCACACCATATGTCACAGTCCCGATTGCCACGGATAGAAAGGGGAAATTTATCTATGGCAAAAGGTTCTGTAAGAAAAAAAGGTAAAAAGTGGTACGCACGCTTCTACATCGAAGATGAAAGCGGCAGAAAAGTACAGAAAGAGTTTGTGGGAACAGAAAGCAAGTCTGAAACAGAAGCCCTGCTCAGAAAAGCAATCGCTGACTATGAGGAAAAGAAATTCGTTGCGAAGTCTGAAAACATCACGGTTGGTATGCTGCTCGATCTGTGGGTGGAGGAAGAACTGAAACCCGGCAATCTCAGCAATGGTACGGTAATGTCCTATCAGGGAACGGTCAACCGTATCAAACAGCACCCGATAGGAAACCGAAAGCTGAAAACCGTAACCGCCGACCATTTACAAGCGTATATAGACTTTCTCAGCTTTGGTGGTACAAATCCTGACGGTACAACCGCAAAGGCACTCAGCAAAGGGTATCTCCGATTGTTTTCGGCTGTTTTACAAGGGGCGTTCCGTTTTGCAGTATTCCCGAAAAGGCTGATAACCTTTAACCCGATGCAGTATGTGGTATGGCGAGGAAAGAAAGAAGAATACGAACTGTTCTCAGACGAGGACGGAGAAACTGCTTCCACACCAACGCTCAGCTACGAACAGTATCAGAGGTTAGAGGACTTCCTGAAAAAGAAAAACAATCCTGCACTTCTGCCTATACAGATAGCCTATTATACAGGCTTGCGTATTGGAGAGGTCTGTGGTCTGACTTGGCAGGACATCAACCTTGAAGAACAATATCTGACAGTACGCCGCAGTATGCGTTACAACGGGGCAAGGCATAAAACAGAAATAGGGGCAACGAAGCGTAAAAAAATTCGCACCGTGGACTTTTGCGATACGCTTGCCGCAATCCTGAAAGCTGCGAAAACAGAACAGCACAAAAACCGTTTCCGATACGGGGAACTGTACAGCCTTAATTACTATTTGGAGATCAAAGAAAAAGACCGCACCTATTATGAGGTTTACAGTCTGCCGAGGTCGGAGGAAGTCCCAGCGGGGTACAAGGAACTATCCTTTGTCTGCCTTAGACCTGACGGAGCATTTGAAGCACCAAGTACGGTGGGAATTATGTGCAGGACAGCGAGAAAAAAGGTGGAGGGATTGGAGGATTTTCACTTCCATATGCTCAGACACACTTATACAAGCAATCTGCTTTCAAACGGTGCAGCACCTAAAGATGTGCAGGAACTTCTCGGACACGCTGATGTCAGTACCACAATGAACATTTACGCTCACGCTACAAGGGAAGCGAAGCGTACTTCCGCAAGACTGCTGGATAAGGTAATCGGCTGAGAATAAAAAATTTCCCTTGTTTCGGCTCATAAGGGCAAAAACAAGGGAAAATACATAAGGTTTGAACATTTAACAGGCGATATACCTTGAAAATACAGGGTTTATAGAGGATTGAATAGATAAATCGGAATTTGTCGGGTAGCCTTGGATTGAGTAAAGCGTACGAAAATACCGATGCCAGCCATACCTCCGCGCTGAATACGTCTTGAGTAAATCCGATCCGCGGTTTTTGGACGTTTTTCTGCCTCCTATCCCCACACACAAATCCAGATTTTTTCTTGAACTATAAGTGGTTCTGTGCTACCATGCTCTATGTATGGAAAGCAGATAGAGCCTACATTGTGAGATGCACAGGGCGGATGCATAAAATGCGTTTGTACCTGTGTTTTTATTACAGACGGAAGTTTATGCTGTGCAGGAAATACGCTGCGGAGAGAAAAAGGAGGAGAGTATGGGATGGAAGAGAAGAAACTGATAGAATTCCGGAATATTGTGAAAAGTTTTGACGGTCAGATCGTTCTAAAGGGTGTCAATCTTGATATTTATGAAAATGAATTTGTCACCCTGCTCGGTCCCAGCGGGTGCGGAAAGACAACGCTCCTGCGCATCCTGGGCGGTTTCCTGGACGCGGACGAAGGGAGCGTGATCTTTGACGGCGAGGAGATCAGCAAAAAGCCGCCCTACGAGCGGGAACTGAACACGGTATTCCAGAAATACGCACTGTTCCCTCATCTGAGTGTGTATGAGAATATCGCCTTTGGGCTGAAGATCAAGAAGATGAGCAAGGATGTCATTGACCAGAAGGTGATGAAGATGCTCAAGCTCATCGGTCTGGAAGGATATGAGGATAAGAATACGACCCTTCTCTCCGGAGGGCAGCAGCAGCGTGTAGCCATCGCCCGGGCCCTGGTCAACGAGCCCAAGGTGCTCCTTCTTGACGAGCCCCTGGCAGCGCTGGATCTGAAGCTGCGTAAGGAGATGCAGTACGAGCTGAAGCGGATCCAGCAGGAGGTAGGCATTACCTTTATGTTTGTCACCCATGACCAGGAAGAAGCGCTCACCATGTCTGACAAGATCGTTGTCATGAAGAGCGGAGAGATCCAGCAGGTAGGCAGTCCGCAGGATATCTACAATGAACCCGCGAACCGCTATGTCGCGAATTTCATCGGAGAGAGCAATATCATTCCCGCGGTCATGCTGGAGGACTATAAGGTGCGTTTTGATGATATTACCTTTGACTGTGTGGACTTTGGCTTTAAAGAGAACGAGCCTGTGGACGTGGTCATCCGGCCGGAGGATATTGATATCGTTGATGTAAAAGACGGAAAAATGACGGGGGAGGTCTTAAGCGTCCTCTTCAAAGGCGTACACTATGAGATCATGGTGGAGACCGTTCCCGGCACGAGCGTGACGGTGAATATGCGTGTCATCCGCAACCAGGATGTGACAAGCGAGGATGGAAAAGAGAAGATCAGCGCGAGCGACTTCTTTGTGGATATTGACGATGTGGAGGAGTTAAATGACAAGGAGATCATCGCCCTTTCCAACGCGCAGGCATGGGATCCCCAGAGCGATGAGTTCATTTCCATCGCAAAGGTAGAGTATGACCTGTCCAGAGAAGAGGGCGCGTACCCGGTCGTTTTCTCCACTGCCAACGGTACGAGCGTGGAGAGGATCATCCATGTGGTGGACCAGCCCTTTGTCAAGAACGAGAAAGCCAACGAGGGTGTTATGGCGTTTAACTTCTTTAAGACAGTGGACGAGATCACAGAGTCCCAGGCGCTTGACACGGATCTGAAGACATGGGCGGGAGCCCAGGGATGGAAGCTGAGCGATGAGGATGTGAGCATTGACCTGAGCGTGGATTATGATTTTGAGCCTGAAGACGTAAAAGAAGGCGTGTACAGGATCACCTTCTCTACCACTGGGCGGGAATTTAAGATACACACTACTGATTATGTTGAGGAAGGCCGGGAGGTAGGGCTTACGTTCTTCCCCGAGGATATCCATGTTATGTCCAGGGAGGTATTTTAGATGAAGAGGTTTTCAAAGCTTGCGCTGCCGTATGTCGTATGGGCGGCGCTGATGCTGGTGCTCCCCATGGTGCTGATCGCATTGTATTCTGTCATGGAACAGGGAAACAGCATTATTTCATTTTCTTTTACACTGGACCATTATATTAAATTCTTTACAGACCCGGATTTCCTGCTGATCCTGTGGCGATCCATTGTCATTGCCGTGAAGACGACGCTGATCTGTCTGGCGCTGGGATATCCGGCGGCGTATTTTATATCGAAATGCAGTGAGAAAACACAGAATATCCTGATCCTGTGCATCACGCTCCCCATGTGGATCAATATGCTCGTGCGCACCTACGCGTGGATCGGGATCCTGAGCGAGGGCGGCATTGTCCAGCGGCTCCTGGGATTTTTCGGGCTGGGGGATATGGAGCTTTTGTATACGGAAGGCTCTGTGCTGCTTGGCATGGTGTACAATTTCCTGCCGTTTATGATCCTCCAGGTAAACACGTCCCTGACTAAGATGGATCATTCTCTGCTGGAGGCCAGCGCGGACCTGGGGGCTGATCCGGTGCAGACATTCCGGAGGGTGACGCTTCCCTTGTCCCTGCCGGGAGTGATCAATGGGATTACGCTTGTATTCCTGCCTGCGGTAAGTTCTTTTTTCATCCCGAAGCTCCTTGGAGGAGGACAGTATTTCCTTATCGGAAATATGATAGAGAACCAGTTCATCACTGTGGGCGAGTGGAATTTCGGAAGCGCCATTTCCATGATCATCGCGGTCATCATGATGCTCCTGATGATGGCAGTGCGCAGGATCGAGATCCATAACCAGGGCGGAAAGGGGGCGAGAGCATGAAGAAGAGCAGACGTCCCTTTGGGAAAATATTGATGTTCCTTATGATCGCATTTTTCTATCTTCCGATCATCTATATGGTGGTGTTCTCCTTTAACGAGAGCAAATCGCTGACCAGCTTTACCGGGTTCTCGCTCCGCTGGTATGAGCATATGCTGGAATCGAGCGACATGATGACAGCGCTTTATACTACGTTCAGCGTGGCGGTACTGGCAACGCTCATTTCCACATTTGTGGGTACCATCGCCGCCATCGGACTGAGCAGTTCCAGGAAGATCATCCGCAATATCATGGAGCAGGTGGATAATCTTCCGATGATGAATCCGGAGATCGTGACGGCCATCGGCTTCATGCTCCTGTTTATTACCTTCCAGGTGGAGAAAGGCTATGTGACCATGCTGCTGGCGCATATCGCGTTCTGTATCCCTTATGTCATCCTGTCTGTCATGCCGAAGATTCGGGCGCTGGACCCGAATCTGGCGGACGCGGCCATGGATCTGGGGGCGAGTCCGTGGAAGGCACTGACCAAAGTCATCGTTCCGCAGATCACGCCGGGGATCGTCTCCGGCGCGCTGATCGCGTTTACCATGTCCGTGGATGATTTTATTATCTCCTACTTTGTGACAGGGCAGGGGGTAAAGAATTTAAGTATTGTTGTATATACGATGAGCAAGAGGGTCAATCCGAGCATTAACGCGGTGTCCACCCTTGTAGTCGTGATCATCACCATCGTCTTGCTGATCGTCAATATAGCTCCGCTGATCGCGGCAAAGAAGAGCGCCAGGTCCGAGCTGGGGAAAAGAAAGCGTTTTGTCCCGGCGGCAGCGGGATGCCTTGCGGTCATTATCGCGGTCCTGGCAGTGTACCAGGGTGGGAAAGGCGCCGGGGACAGACCCTTTGAAGGACAGACTCTCCATATCTATAACTGGGGGGAGTACACCGGCGAGAACATCATCCGCGATTTTGAGGAAGAAACCGGAGCAAAAGTCGTGATGGAGAATTTTGACTCCAATGAGCAGATGTACATCAAAGTGGCGAACGGAGAGCCCTATGATATCCTCGTTCCCAGCGATTATATGATCCAGCGGCTGATCGAAGAGGGCTATCTCCAGAAGCTTGACAAATCCAAGCTGGACTGCATGGATAAGCTGTCGGATGCGGTGAAAGGACTGCCATACGATCCGGATAACGATTATTCTGTGCCGTATTTCTGGGGAACCGTGGGCATCGTCTATGATAAGACAAAAGTAGATGTCGAAGACCTGGAGAGAGAAGGGTTTAATATCTTCCTGGATGAAAAGTACAGAGGAGATGTCTATCTGTATGATTCGGAGAGGGATTCCTTTATGATGGCGCTGAAAGCGCTCGGATATTCCATGAACACGGAGAATGAGGCAGAGCTCCAGGAAGCTTATGAATGGCTGGTACGATGTGTGGAGACAATGGACACGGAGATCGTGACCGATGAGATCATTGACAACATGGCGCAGGGGCGCAAAGCTCTGGGTCTGATCTACTCCGGGGACGCCACATATGTCATGGCGGAAAATGAGAACATGGGATATTATATGCCGGAGACAGGGACCAATCTGTGGTCAGACGCCATGGTGATTCCTAAGAATGCGCAGAATCCGGATCTGGCGCATGAGTTTATCAATTTTGCCAGCGATTATGACGGCGCTTACGACAACTCCAGCTATGTGGGATATACATCTGCCAATCAGGAGGTCATGGACGTGCTCTCCGGCGAGGGCGGCGACTATGAAGGGATCAATGCCTATATTCCCCGGACGGACAATGAGAATGATGAAGTGTTCGTCTACAATGAAAATACGAAGAAGATCATCAGCGACCTGTGGAGCCGGGTGAAGATTGCGGCGAGCAACGCGGACTGATCTGACAAAATAAAAAGAGAGTGTGTGATCCATGAACAGAGACAGAAAAGGAAAACAGAAAAACGGCTGGCTCCGAAATCTAAGCGCCGCGCTCCATATGGAGCTGAGGGAGCACAGAAGCTCTTTCATCGTCTATTTTACGCTGCGCTTCCTTGTGATCGTGATGCTGGTCCTCCAGCTTTTTAACAGAAATTATGAAAATGTATTCCTATGTGGGCTGACACTGCTTCTGCTGGTGATCCCGAGCCTGGTGCAGATCACATTTAAAGTAGAGCTTCCGACCATGCTGGAGATCATCATACTCGTGTTTATCTTTGCCGCGGAAATCCTGGGAGAGATCAGTGAGTTTTATCTGATGTTTCCGTTTTGGGATACCGTTCTTCATACGATCAACGGTTTCCTTGCGGCTGCGATCGGATTTTCGCTGGTGGATCTTTTAAACCGCAGTGAGAAAACCGTGTTTAATCTGTCTCCGCTGTTTCTGGCGATCGTTGCGTTCTGTTTCTCAATGACCATCGGAGTGATATGGGAGTTCTTTGAGTTCGGGATGGACACGCTGATCGGATACGATATGCAGAAGGATACGGTCCTCCATACGATCCGCTCTGTTACGCTGGACCCGGCGGGGCGAAATGTGCCTTATGTGATAAAAGGCATCACTGAGACTGCGGTGAACGGACAGGAGCTGGGGCTGGGCGGATACCTGGATATCGGCCTTATCGACACGATGCAGGATCTGATCGTTAATTTTATCGGGGCAGCAGTATTCTCTGTGCTCGGATTTTTCTTTGTGAAGAACCGGGGGAGGGGAAGAGTGGCGGGAAGCTTTATCCCGCGGAGGAAGACCGCGGACCGGGATTTTTTGAAGATCGCCATGGAGACCGCCGCAGAGCAGGAAAACGGAGATGGAGAGGTCGGAGACCTACTTTCTGCAGAAAAGCCGGAAGGCAAGATTCCAGATCAGGAAGAATAAAAATGCTCCTGCACAGGTCGCGGCTATATAGGCGAGGATGGCCGGCAGATTGCCGATGACCGGAACAAGATCGCGAAAGACGATCTGCTGCATCTGCAGGCCGGGATTGATATAGAACATATTGATCAGCCCGAATTTGTCCAGAGACAGGTTAAATGCTTCCGCCGCGAGGCAGCAGGCAAGGTAGAGGAGCGTGGCGTGGAAAAAAGGACGCAGGGGAAGCGCGCGGGACAATGTGCGCGAGAATATGATATTCCTTGCGTCTGTTTTAAGATTGCGGAAATATACCATACCCGCTCCAAGCCCGATCAGGAGCAGCAGGATGTGCCATGACCAGGAATGCACGGTCAGAGCCGGGAGAGGATATTGCAGGCCGCTTGTGTCCGCAAATACAGCCACTCCGCCCAGAAGACAGTAACTCATCAGAAAGGCGAGGAGCATCCGCCGGGCGCCTTCTCTGCACAGCCATGGGTAGGCGAGCAGCACATACATGGGGATGCTGCACAACTGAAATGGAAAATACCACCAGTTATATGCTCCCTGCCCGAGAACAAACGTCAGGATAAGCTGCTTCCAGATCTCGCTGCCCAGCATCAGTACGCCGCACAGAAAAAAGATCCTGTCCGACAGTCGTGGAAAATACTTTTCTGTAAACGAAATTCTTTTCGCCATCTCAGCCACCTCAATAAAATTTGTCGAGCCCTTGCGATCATTATACCACGAGCGCAGGAAAGGAAGCGCCGCCCAGCGGCATTTACTTTGCAAGCCGTGGATCGAGGTATAATCCCCGCAGAGCGGGCAGACCGCAGGAGCGGTCTGGATTGCACATCGTGCAATCATTATACCGCAAACCACCGTAAAATTATACGGATTCTGATTCTTTTGACGCTGAATTGTTAAAAAATAGACATTTGAGCATACAGGTTCAACAAATATTTTATGAATTTTGGCGGGTTTTTCTGTGAAATAATCATAAAAAATCCACTGGTTTTAAATTGTCTGAAAAAATCCAATGAATAATAAATAAAAAAACGGCCTGTATGGTGTCGGAAAGAGGGCAAATTGAAATAAAAATCAGCTGTCAGGACAAAGGCTAGACGAAAGATGATGTATGTTGACAAAAAAATAACCCAGGCGTAATATTGTTACAGCTTTTGGAGGCAGTGGTCTTATTTAATAAGAAGGAACAGTTGAACTGGGATAATAAACGAACGGCATCTGCTGAAAAAAGACAGGAAAAGATTCAAGGGGTTCAAAGAGGAACAGCTCCTTTTTTTTGTACGAAAAATCCCCGGGGAACAGGAGAGATCCTGTCGGGAGGAATCCTTTCCGCAAGAGAATACGATCAGGGAAAAGGAGGGAGCAATACGGGAAATCTGACAGAAAAACTGATGGAAGAGCTGAACTGTGAGACAGTCTTCACCCTTCCGGTACTGGGCGGGATCTCAGAATCAGTTGTTGTCACATGGATCATCATGGCAGTGCTTGTGATACTGTCCATCATCCTGACAAGGAACTTGCGAGTCGAGAATCCCGGAAAAGTGCAGCTCGGGCTGGAGGCAGCCATAAGCTGGGCTCAGGATTTCTTTGAGGGAGTCATCGGAAAAGAGAACCGCAGATATATTCCTTATCTGATCACGGTGCTCCTCTATCTGGCCGTGGCAAATACGATCGCGCTATTTGGATTCAAACCGCCCACGAAAGATCTGAACGTGACCGCTGCGCTTGCGGTCATGAGTATGTTTCTGATCGAGTATTCAGGCATCCGCAAGAATGGGCTGAAGCATTGGATCAGACATTTTGGGCAGCCGGTGCCTGTGGTGGCGCCGATCATGGTCCTGGAAGTAGTGATAAGGCCGCTGTCTCTGTGTATGCGGCTTTTCGGCAACATGCTGGCGGGATTTGTGGTGCTGGAGCTTTTGAAATATTTTGTGCCGCTGATCGTTCCGATCCCGGTGAGTTTTTATTTCGACATCTTTGACGGACTGCTTCAGGCATATGTGTTCGTATTCCTGACAGCGCTCTTTATGACGGAGGAGATGGAGTAAAGCCCTTCTTTCCTACATAAATAAAAGGGACGTAAGATCCTGAAAAGGATCAGGTATTGAAAAATCATTAAATTTATTGAGAAAAAGGAGACTATGAAAATGGGAACAATTATAGCTATTGGAGCAGGTATTGCGGTTTTGACAGGTATTGGAGCGGGACTTGGCATTGGCATCGCGACAGGCAAGGCTACAGAGGCGATCGCAAGACAGCCTGAGGCAGAGGGGAAGATCAGCAAGAACCTGATACTTGGATGCGCGCTGGCAGAGGCGACAGCCATCTATGGTTTTATCATCGGCATCATGATCATTTTCTTCCTCAAATAGTATCGGGGAAGCGCTCATTGTTCAGCCGGTGCGGCTGACAGTTGGAGGAAGATCATAAGAAAGGCGGGTTAAAAAGGTGATTCAGATAAACATGAACCTGGTCTATACGATTATAAACCTTGTTATTCTTTATCTTTTGCTGAGACATTTCCTCATCCGTCCTGTGACACAGGTCATGGAAAAGAGGAAGCAGATGGTCGAGGAAGGCTTTAAGAACGCGCGGGATATGCAGAATGACGCGCTTAAGATGAAACAGGAATACGAAGAGGCGCTAAGCGGAGCAAAACAGGAATCCGTACGGATCATTGACAATGCGCGGAAGTCTGCAAAGGCAGAGTATGGCCGGATCGTCGGTGAGGCAGGGGAAAAAGCAGGAAGCATGATTGAGTCCGCCAAAGAGACCGTGAGGATGGAGCGGGAGAAGACGATGAAAGAGCTTCAGTCTGAGATCGCAGGACTGGCCTCTGCGGCTGCCGTGAAGATCGTAGGCAGGCAGACCGGGGAGCAGGCGGACCGGGAGCTGTATGAACAGTTTCTAAAAGAGACGGCAGGACAAACAGGCGAGGGCAGTGAAGATGAGGACAGATAAAGAAATAAGATGCTCTTCACCGGCAATTTCATATGGCAGGGTTCTTTTCGGGCTGGATGTTCCGGAAGAAACCGTCAGCAAGACGCGGGAAATATTAAAGGAAGTGCCGCAGCTTGCGGATATATTTATGAATCCCACGATCTCTCTGAGAAAAAAGTACAGTGTGATCGATAAGGTATTTCCCGAAGAGATGAGAAATTTCCTGAAGACAGTGTGCAGATATCACAGGATGGGACTGCTGGATGAAATCTTCGCCGCATATGACAACTGCCGGGATAGTCAGGAAGGCATGATACACGCCATTCTGTCGTGCGTAACGCCGCCCGGCGAGGAACAGAAAAAAGGCATAGAGGAATTCCTTTGCCGGAAGTATAAGGCGGAGGAGGCAAAGATACAGGTGTGCCGCGATGATTCCCTGATCGGGGGCTTCCTTCTGCGCGTGGGAAGCGATGAGTACGACTGGAGCATAAAAGGGCGTATGGACAGACTGTATGATACATTGACCGGGAGGTGAACAAGGTGGGTTCGATCAATTCAGATGAGATTATCTCTGTGTTAAGAGAAGAGATAGAGAATTTTGATAAAATGAACAAAGACAGTGAAGTCGGGACTGTCATTGCGGTAGGTGACGGGATTGCCCGGATCTATGGCGTTGACCATGTGATGTACGGCGAGATCGTTACATTTGAGACAGGGCTGAAAGGCATGGTGCAGGACATCCGCAAGGATGAGGTCGGATGCATCCTCTTCGGCAGCGATACGGAAATCCGTGAAGGGATGAAAGTATCGCGGACCGGCAAGCGGGCCGGCGTGCCGGTGGGAGATACATATATCGGGCGCGTGGTCAACGCTCTGGGTGATCCCATCGACGGCAGGGGCGAGATCAAAGCCGATGATTATCGTCCCATTGAGAGGGAGGCGCCGGGCATCATTGACCGCAAATCGGTCAGCGTGCCCATGGAGACAGGTATTCTCTCCATTGACGCCATGTTTCCTATCGGCCGCGGACAGCGCGAGCTGATCATCGGCGACCGACAGACAGGAAAGACGTCTATCGCTATGGACACGATTTTAAACCAGAAGGGAAAAGATGTGATCTGCATTTATGTTTCTGTCGGCCAGAAGGCGTCTACCGTGGCAAAAGTGGTAAACACGCTGAAGACACACGGCGCGATGGACTACACGATCGTAGTTTCATCCACGGCAAGCGACTGTGCGCCACTCCAGTATATCGCGCCTTATTCCGGGACAGCGATGGCGGAGCACTTTATGTACCAGGGCAAGGATGTGCTGATCGTGTATGACGACTTGTCCAAACATGCGGTGGCATACCGTGCGCTCTCCCTGCTGCTGGGACGCTCTCCGGGACGTGAGGCATATCCGGGAGACGTGTTCTATCTGCATTCAAGGCTTCTGGAGAGGTCCAGCCGGCTGAGCGATAAGCTGGGAGGCGGTTCGATCACAGCTCTGCCCATCATCGAGACACAGGCAGGCGACGTATCAGCGTATATCCCGACCAATGTGATCTCCATCACAGACGGACAGATTTTCCTGGAGAGCGGGCTTTTCGCGTCCGGCATGAGGCCGGCGGTGAATGTAGGACTTTCGGTATCCCGCGTAGGCGGCGCGGCGCAGACCAAGGCAATGAAGAAAGCCGCGGGAAGCATCCGCATCGATCTGGCGCAGTACAGGGAGATGGAAGTATTCACCCAGTTCAGTTCCGACCTTGACGCCGCGACAAAGGAGCAGCTTGAGTATGGAAGCGGGCTCATGGAGCTGTTAAAACAGCCGCTCTGCCATCCGCTCTCCCTCCATGAGAAAGTGATCACGCTGTGCGCGGCTGCACACAAGGTGATGCTGGGTATTGAGAAGAAACAGATCAAACAGTTCCAGACAGATATGCTGACGTACTTTGATTCGGCTCATCCGGAGATCGGGCAGGAGATCGAGGAGAAGAAGGAACTGTCGGAGGATTTGATCCGGAAGATCGTGGAGACCGCAGAGGAATTCAGGAAGAGCAGGTGAGAATATGGCAAATATCAGAGAGATACAGAGCCGCATCAACAGTGTCAGGGATACTATGAAGATCACAAATGCCATGTACATGATCTCCTCTTCCAAAATGACCCAGGCAAAGAAAAAGCTGATGGACACAGAGCCCTATTTCTATGCGCTCCAGGGGGAGATATCCAGGATTTTGAGACATCTCCCGGAGCTGGAACATCCCTTTTTTGATAAAAGGGAGAAGATACCGGCAGAGGAGCGGAAGATCGGCTCCATCGTTGTGACGGCAGACAAAGGCCTTGCAGGAGCGTACAACCATAATGTAGTGAAGCTGGAAGAAGAGATCCTTGCCAGACCGGGCATCCACAGATTATTTGTCGTAGGAGAGCTGGGGCGGCACTATTTTGCGAGGCGGAGCGTGGAGATCGACACGAATTTCCAGTATACGGTCCAGAAACCGACCATGCACCGGGCAAGAGATATTGCCGGGGCGCTCCTGGAGCAGTTCCAGAGCGGCGATCTGGATGAGATTTATATCGTGTACACGCGCATGGAGAATTCCGTTCAGTCAGAGGCAGAGGTGATGAAGCTCCTGCCCCTGGAGAGGAGTTCCTTTAATGAGATGAAGATGCCGCTCAATGTATACAGGGAGGAGATCGACCTGTATCCGTCTGCTGAGGCGGTGATGGACAGTATCGTGCCGAACTATGTGACCGGTATGATATACGGATGTCTTGTGCAGGCATACGCCAGTGAACATAACGCCCGCATGATGGCCATGAAATCCGCTACAGACAGCGCGCAGAGCCTGATCCATGACCTGTCCGTTATCTATAACAGAGTCAGACAGGCGGCCATCACTCAGGAGATCACAGAAGTATGCTCCGGTGCAAGGGCACAGCAGAAGTAGTGTGAATATTCTGAAAACATTCCTGAAAGGGCAGATCCCTTTTCAGAGAAAGTGAGTACAATTATGATTATGAGTAAAGGTAGAATCATACAGGTCATGGGACCTGTCGTTGACGTAGTATTTGAAGACGGAGACCTTCCCTTTATCAAGGATGCGCTGGAAGTGGACAACAACGGCAAAAAATGCATCATGGAGGTGGCCCAGCATCTTGGGAACAATGAGGTGCGCTGCCTGATGCTCTCCGCCAGCGAGGGACTTCACAGGGATATGGAGGTTACTGCCACCGGGGCGGGCATCCAGGTGCCTGTGGGCGAGAAAACGCTTGGCAGGCTGTTTAACGTGCTCGGGGAGACCATTGACGATGATAGGGCGATCGATGACGCTGAGAGATGGGTCATCCACAGGCAGCCGCCTGCATTTGAGGATCAGAGCCCGGTCGTGGAGATCCTGGAGACCGGGATCAAGGTGATCGACCTTCTGGCGCCTTACGCGAAAGGAGGTAAGATCGGACTTTTCGGCGGAGCGGGCGTGGGAAAGACCGTGCTCATCCAGGAGCTGATCCGCAATATCGCCACAGAGCACGGCGGCTACTCCATTTTTACCGGGGTAGGCGAGCGCTCCCGAGAGGGAAATGACCTCTGGACAGAGATGAAAGAGTCCGGAGTCCTTGAGAAGACGGCGCTGGTATTCGGGCAGATGAATGAGCCGCCGGGAGCGCGTATGCGTGTGGCTGAGACCGGGCTGACCATGGCGGAATACTTCCGTGATGAAGAGCACCGGAATGTCCTTCTTTTCATTGATAATATCTTTCGTTTCACACAGGCCGGCTCCGAAGTGTCCGCCCTTCTCGGACGTATGCCGTCAGCAGTGGGATACCAGCCTACGCTTGCCACAGAGATGGGCGAGCTCCAGGAGAGGATCGCGTCCACGAAGAACGGTTCCGTCACTTCCGTGCAGGCGGTCTATGTGCCCGCGGATGACCTGACAGACCCGGCGCCTGCGACGACGTTTGCCCATCTGGACGCGACCACAGTGCTTTCCAGAAAGATCGTGGAGCAGGGGATTTATCCGGCCGTGGATCCGCTGGAGTCCAGCTCCCGCATCCTTGAGGCGGACGTGGTCGGAGAGGAGCACTATGAGGTGGCGAACCAGGTGATCGCTATCCTTCAGAAGTATAAAGAACTCCAGGATATCATTGCCATCCTCGGCATGGAGGAGCTTTCCGATGAGGACAAAGCGACCGTCATGCGTGCAAGGAAGATCCAGAGATTCCTGTCTCAGCCCTTCTTTGTGGCAGAGACATTTACCGGGATACCCGGGAGATACGTTCCCCTCAAGGAGACGATCAGGGGATTTAAGATGATCATCGACGGCGAGATGGACGAGTATCCGGAGTCCGCTTTCTTCAACGTGGGAACCATTGACGATGTGATCGCGAAGGCAAAGGCAGAAACAGCGGAGGCGTAGGAGTTATGGATACATTCGGACTGAAGATCATAGCAAGCGACAAGGTGTTCTATGACGGCAGGTGCCGGAAGATGGTCATTCCGGCGCCGGACGGAGAAAAGGGGATCCTTCCCAACCACGAGAATATGGTCATCGCCGTCACAGTGGGTATAGGCCGCATGGAGGCGGAGGAAGGCAAATGGCAGGAAGTAGCCCTTGGCGGAGGCTTTGCGGAGATCGTCAACAACCGTGTGACCCTGATCGTGGATACGGCAGAGCGCCCGGAGGATATCGACATACGCCATGCCCGGGAGCAGAGGGAGCACGCTGAAGAAAAGCTCCGCCAGAAACAGAGCACACAGGAATATTACCACACCCAGGCATCCCTTGCCAGGGCAATGAACAGACTGAGACTCGCACAGGATAAAAAGTGGAATCTGTAAATGGCCTTTGCAGAAGAAGACAGAATTGAATATCAGAATAGCGGCACCGGTTTCATATGATACATTAAGATGGTATGAAACCGGTGTTATGATTCTGCTAGAAAAAAATAGATTTATTGACAGTTGTACACTGTAATGTTATATTTAGGTTAAATATGAGTAAAATAAGCGGCAGGAGGAAAACAAAGCAATAGTGCATACATGATCCGCGCGGAGAAAGCGCGGACAACGTTCTGTTTTCCAAATGCTGTTTTTTTGCGCAAAAATATGTTATCAGGGAACAAATGAAAAGGAGAGAGATATGGATATTTCATTTTCTGGCTTTTATCAGCAGGTATTTTCGAATCCTGTCCTGATGATCACGGTGGCGCTCACGCTGGGGGTCATTTTTGTGAATGGTTGGACGGACGCGCCGAATGCCATTGCCACCTGCATTGCGACAAGATGTCTCAAGGTCAGGACAGCCATCATGATGAGCGCGGTGTTTAATTTTCTTGGGGTGCTTGTAATGACGCACATCAACAGCGCGGTAGCATCCACGATCAGCAACATGGTGGATTTCGGGGGAGAGACCGACCAGGCCCTGATCGCCCTCTGCGCGGCTCTCTTTTCCATTGTCGTATACAGTGTGGCCGCCTCTGTGTTCGGGATTCCGACCAGCGAGAGCCACAGCCTGATCGCAGGACTGTCAGGAGCCGCCATCGCGATACATAACGGCATCGGCGGGATCAATTTTGAGGAATGGGCGAAAGTCCTCTATGGTCTTGTGCTGAGCCTGGCGCTGGGGTTCTTTATGGGCTGGGGCATCTGCAAGATCATCAGCATTATCTGCGCGGGAATGGACAGGCGTAAGACGAATGGGTTCTTCAAGGGCGCTCAGATCTTTGGGGCGGCTTTCATGAGCTTTATGCACGGCGCGCAGGACGGACAGAAGTTCATCGGCGTGCTGTTCCTGGGGATCGCCTTCTGCAATGGGCAGAGCAGCGTGCAGGGCATGCTCATCCCGGTGTGGCTTATGCTGCTTTGTAGTGTGGTCATGGGAGTGGGGACCAGCGTCGGCGGAGAGAAGATCATCAAATCTGTAGGACTGGACATGGTAAAGCTGGAGAAATTCCAGGGTTTCTCGGCAGACCTGGCGGGCGCGGCATGTCTGCTGCTCTCCAGTGTGTTCGGCATCCCGGTTTCTACGACGCACACCAAGACGAGCGCCATCATGGGAGTGGGAGCAGTGAAAAGGCTCTCTGCCATTAATTTCGGCGTTGTGAAGGATATGATGCTTACATGGATCTTTACATTCCCGGGCTGCGGTCTGATCAGCTTTGTAGTTGCGAAGATTTTTATGGCCGTACTTTAACGGACTGTAGTGAAATATATAAGAAACGTTATTAATGTAGACCAGAGGAGGAAGGGAAAATGGCAAAAAAACAGGATTCGTTTTATTTTGATAATTTTATCGCCTGCGCGGAGGATTCGTGCAGGGCGGCAGAGATGCTCAAAGAGACGCTGGAAAATTTTCAGCCGGACAGTCTGCAGGGACGTCTGGACCGGCTGCATGAGATCGAACACAGCGCGGATATTAAAAAGCACGAGGTTCTGGACCGTCTGGCAAGAGAGTTCATTCCGCCCATTGAGCGTGAGGACATCGTTACATTGAGTCAGAATATCGATAACATAACTGACAAGGTAGAAGACGTCATGCTCAGGGTATATATGAATAATGTCCAGGAGATCGAGCCCGGGGCCCTGCGGATGACAGATGTGGTGATCCGGTGCTGTCAGGCAGTGAGGGAACTTCTGGAGGAATTCAAAGATTTCAGGCGTTCTAAAAATCTTAAGAGCCTGATCATCCGTATCAATGATCTGGAGGAGGAGTCAGACAAACTCTTCATACAAAATGTCAGGACGCTTTATGTGGAATCAAAGGATCCTATCCGCATCATCGCGTGGCGTGATATCTTTATTTATCTGGAGCGGTGCGCGGACGCGTGCGAGCATGTTGCCGATATGGTAGAGAGTGTGGTAATGAAAAATTCATAAATATCTCCCGCGGCGGAGAAGCGGCAGGTCTGTGCGTCATGGCAGGGACCTGTCATTATTTTCAGGCGGTTTTATCTTGCATTTTAGCAGAGCGTATACTAAAATAAAAATGCCCTGTAATATGCAGGGAGTGCTTTTTTGTGTATAATTTTAACTGGAAAAATCATTTGATCATCAGATCATATACAGCAGGGGAGAGGAAGCATGAGCGATAGTTACAGACCACGTTCACTCGTGGAGATCATGAATGATATGCTGAGCTCTGTGCGCGATTATTATGACGCGGAGTACGCTTATTATATAGAAAAAGAACAGGGAGATATCGAGAGCATCTATGAGTGGTGCGCCGAGAATGTGGAGTGGCAGAGGGACAGACTGAAGCTGCTTCCTGAAGACCAGCAGCCTCGCTGGATGAGGGAAGAGATCACGGATACCACAGCCGACAGCTACAGCGTGTTCCGTCAGATCAGCGATGAGACAACAGCGATACTGGCTGTCTCAGGCGTGCACCGGGGAGGCTGCACCCTTGATCTGATGCGGGCGCTCCTTCCGTACATCCCACAGGTGATCGCTCTTCACAAGATGCAGAAGCAGCAGGAATACCTGAGCTACCACGATGACCTTACCGGTCTTCTGAACCGCAACAGCCTTGTGGATTATCTGGGACGGGTAAACGAGCATGAACTGAAGTCTCTGGGAGCGCTGTCCATCGATATTAACGGACTGAAAAATTTCAACAAGGAATTCGGACGTGAATACGGCGATGAAGTCGTGACCCGCGTGGGCGAAGTGCTTGATGAATATTTCCGCAGCGGCGAGGTCTACCGTCTGACAGGAGATGAATACCTTGTCCTGGTGGAAAATACTACTTACGAGGATTTTACGAAACAGATCTATGCCGCCCATACTAAGCTGGACAATATCAGTCTTGGCCTTGTGTCCATAGGCTATGCCTGGGAAAAGGTCGACATCGATGTGGACAAGCTGGTAAACAATGCAGAGGTCATGATGCGCGAGGAGAAGAAAAAATATTATAAGAATCTCAAAAAGGGACATCATGAACCGATCATCAAGCAGGATCTGCTGGAAGACATCGAGCATGGGAATTTCATTGTCTGCCTGGTGCCGAAAGTTGACGTGCAGACAGAGAAGATCGCGGGGGCGGAGGCGGTGGTGCGTTACCACCACAAAGATCTCGGCATGGTCGATCCGGGGAAATATATCAATCTCCTTGAGGAGACAAAGCTGTCCCATTATCTTGACCTGTATGTGTTTGAGGAAGTGTGCCGGGCGCTGCACCGTTGGGAGATCGAGGATATCCCGATGATACCGGTGGCGGTCAATTTCGCGGGTGCCACACTGAAACAGGAAAGCATTGCTGAAAAGATGATGAATATCATTGAGAAATATCATGTGCGCTGCGAGTATCTTGAAGTAGAAGTGTCAGAATCCGGAAATGACATGAATCAGGAAATGCTGGCTGAGACGAGCAGCAAGATCCGGAAAGCCAATGTAAGGGTCATACTGGATCATTTCGGGGCGAAGGACTCCAGTTTTTCTATTCTGTCACTCATGGAATTTGACGCGTTAAAACTGGATAAGAGCCTGATCACAAATATCGTCGGGAACAGCCGCAGCCGTATTGTCGCACAGGCGGTCATCGACATATGCCGTCAGCTCGGAGCCTCTGTCGAGGCGGCGGGAGTGGAGACCCAGGATCAGTTAAATGTTCTTGGCGAACTGGGCTGCGACCATGTACAGGGAGCCCTCTTTAATAAGCCGATCACCATAGAGACCTTTGAGGTCCGTTATCTGAGAGGGTAGAGGTGGTACGGGCGTGGATCGCGGATGTGACGCCGCTGTATGAAAGCAGATTTTATGAGAAATATTACAACTGTCTGCCTGATTTTCGGAAGAAAAAAGCGGATGCACTGCGCTCTTTGGAGATGAAGACCCAGAGCGTCGGGGTGTGGTGCCTGTGGCAGAAGATCCGCAAAGAACATGGGCTGGCAGATGATACATCGTTTAACCTTTCTCATTCCGGTACATTTGTCATGTGCGCCGCGGAACTCAGCGGCAGACAGGAGAGAGTGGGATGTGACCTTGAGAAGATCGGGCGGATGAAGGAAAATATTGCCGGGCGTTTTTTCTGCAGGGAAGAATACGAGGCAATATTGGCCGAAAAGACAGAAGAGGGGAGAACAGAACTTTTTTACCGGTACTGGGTACTCAAGGAGAGCTTCATGAAAGCAACAGGAAAAGGTATGGCGCTTCCGGTAGATGCCTTCTGTATCCGTATGGGACAACCGCCGGTGCTTATCAGACAGCCGGGGGAATTTCCGGAGAATTATCATTATATGGAGTATGAGGTAAAAGGGCTGCCCTACAGGATGGCAGTGTGCTCCACTGATAAAGAGATCGATGCAGAGCTGCATACGGAGTTGAAATTATGAGAAAAGTAAGGATCAGCAACAGACTGAAAAAGGTCTTTCTTATAGGAATATGTGCGGGCATTGCGGCGGGAGTCCTGTTTACGATGTTTGTTGCCAATGGCATTATATCCAGAAAAGAAGCAGGATTTGAGGCGGAAAATTCAAAATTGAGAACAGCAAACGATCAGCTCCAGCTTCAGGTGAACAAGTACAATGCCGCTCACAATAATACGGATCTCCTGTCCGGGAATGAGGATGGGTGGGCGCTCGTGCTTGTGAATGAGGAGCATCCGCTGGATACGGCCTATGTCCCGGCGGAAATGTATGAAGTGGAGAGTGAGCGTTCCGTGGACGCCAGGATCCGGGAGCCGCTTGACCGGATGCTGGCAGACGCGGAGGCTGCGGGGCTCAGCATGTATGTGGCGTCCGCTTACCGTTCTTATGACCAGCAGAGGACCGTGTTCAACGCTACGATGCAGGACTGGATCAGCCGGGGCTATACCCCGCTGGATGCTTATGATGAGACGAAGAGATCCGTGGCGGTCCCGGGAACAAGCGAGCATGCGACCGGGCTGGCAGTGGATATCATTGCCTCAGAGTATGAGGCGCTGGATGACCGTCAGGGGGAGACCGCGGAACAGCAGTGGCTGATGGCTCACTGCTGGGAGTATGGTTTTATCCTGCGCTATCCTCAGGAAAAGGCAGATGTGACAGGGATCATTTTTGAACCGTGGCATTATCGTTATGTGGGGGTGGATGCCGCAAAGGAGATCCATGAGCAGAATATTACTCTGGAGGAATATCTGGGACAGTAACCGATGTGAGTATAAATATACATAAGGAGGAAAAATATGGAAGACTTAACATTTGGGGAACAGGTCAAGATCATCCTTGGAAGAAAAGGCATGACGATCAAGCAGCTCGCGGAGATGATCGAAGAAAAGACGGGGAAAAAGATGTCGAGACAGAATCTGACGCAGAGACTTGGCAGGGATAATTTCCAGGAACAGGATATGCGTATGATCGCGGATATCCTGGAGTGTCCGTTCCGCCTGAGCATCATGTCTGTGGAGGTACAGCCGCAGAGAAGCACAGCAGCGCTGGAGAGAGCTGCCGCGGCCAGGACAGAGGCTGTGGGACAGAAGTCAGAGCCGGCAGCAGAGTCATCTGCGAAATCTGTGGAGACAGAGCAGGGCACAGAGCCGGTGCAGGCGGTAGAGACCGTGCAGATCCCTCAGCCAGAGACCTTGGAGTCAGCATGGGCCGCAGGATCGGAGCAGACGGAGGAGACAGCTCCGGGAGAGCGTGATGTGACGATCGGCGAGCTCTATGATATGCACAGGGAGCTGGCGGAACTTGAGGAAAACGTGAAGGCCGGAGAGCCGATAGAGGAAGTGCGAAAGGAACTGGAAAAGCCGAAAAAAGAAGGGTTGCTCCGGGGCGGGCTTTTCCTGCGCAGGAAACAAAGGGATGCAGCCGGTGAACCGGCTCGTGAAGCAGAAAAAACAGCCCCCGCGGACAGTGTGGAAGCAGAGTATCCGGATGGGAGAGAAGAAGCGGACAGCGCGCGGAACATGGATCAGTCGGAAGCTTTTGAACCGGTCATTCCGTATGACGATGAGGAAGAAGATGTGTCGTCAGGAGAGATGAACCCATATACAGGCAGGGAATATCAGTCGAACAGCGTGCGCATGCATCCGACGAGGATCGGATATGTACAGGTATATGACCGTACCATCCATAAATGGACAGATATGACGGAATGGGCGTTTCTCGGACTCCAGGAGCGTAAAAAAGCGCTTTTGGGGAAGGCTTACGAACCGCCGATCTATCTGGACTGACATAGAACAGTCTGGACACAGATAGATGAAATAAATATGGAGATACGTCTCGCCCCGCAGCATGGTCTGCGGGGTGAGACGTATCAGAGAAGCGGATTCAGAGAAGCGGATTCAGAGAAGAAAGGAGGAGGGAAGATGGAATGGAGGACATTGTTGTCTGACAGAAGGGCCCGGGAAGGGTCACACAGACAGCGGTCAGCGGACTTGCGCAGCGAGTTCGAGAAAGATTACCACAGGATCATAGGCAGCGCTTCGTTTCGGCGGCTTCAGGATAAGACCCAGGTATTTCCCCTCGATAAAAGTGACTTTATCCGCACCAGGCTGACACATTCGCTGGAAGTCTCTTCCCTTGGAAAATCGCTTGGACAGAATATCGGGGAGAATATCCTGAAATACCGGAGAAACTCCGGCTTTACCCCGCAGATGAAGGAGGATATCTCCCATATCCTTGAATGTGCGGGACTGATCCATGATATCGGCAATCCGCCTTTCGGACATTTCGGGGAGACCGCGATCCGGGAGTGGTTTGCGAAAAATCTGCCGGGTCTTGCCTTCCGGGGACGGCCGGTGGAAGAGATGCTGAGTGAACAGATGAAACAGGACCTTCTCCACTTTGAGGGAAACGCCCAGGCTCTCCGGCTGGTAACAAAGCTTCACTATCTTGTGGATGAGCATGGGATGAACCTGACCTATTCCCTGCTCAATACGATCATCAAATATCCGGTGTCTTCTGTGGAAATCAATGAAGAGAGCGGGAATATCAAGGATAAAAAGATGGGGTATTACCTTGCGGATGAGGAAATCTTCCGCAGTGTGACCGAGGCGACCGGCGCGGGAAACAGGAGACATCCTCTCACCTTTATCCTGGAGGCGGCGGATGATCTGGCATATAAGACGGCAGATATCGAGGATGCATTTGTGAAAGGCTTTATCACATACTATATCCTGGAGCGGGAGCTGGAACCATTGCAGAGACAAAATCCGCAGTCTCCTTTTCGGCCGCTGGACAAGCTTCATCAGCTCTATGAGCGGGGGATCGGGAGAGGAGTGAGCGACCCGGAGTCCTATGCGGTGAAAAACTGGATCGTAAGCGCGCAGGGATTTCTCATCAGCTGCGCGACCTTTGGGTTTACCTCGAATTATGACAGGATCATGGCAGGAACATTCTGTCACGATCTGTTTTATGGAACATTTGGTGAAAAGCTCATGGATCTGCTCGGGGACATGGCGTACAGATATGTGTTTTCTTCCATGGCGATCTATAAGATGGAGGTGTCGGAGTCCCCGATCCTGAACGATCTCATGGATAAGCTTGTACATGCGGTCCTGTATTTTGATACGGAAGAGCCCCAGGATACCATTGATAAACGTGTTGTCTCATTTATTTCTGACAATTATAAAAATGCATATAAGCTGCAGTCTGCGGGAAAGACAGAGGAGGAGAAGCTCTATCTGCGTCTCCTCCTTGTGACAGATTATGTGTGTGGGATGACGGACAGCTATGCAAAACGGCTGTATCAGGAAATGAACGGTATGATCTGAGACGCCCCTTTTGTTTTCCGGGAAGACAGGCGTATTGCTGATGCGGTTTCCCGCCGGATTTCCGTCAACGGCGAGGGCAGTTCCCCACACAGCGGCACCAGTGTCCGAAATCACCGCTGTCGCTACGCTCCTCCGCACTCAGCTCCGGAAAGGATGCGCAGGAGCGGGTGAACCGGGGAAAGCCGAAGAGATCCGCTGCCCTTGCCTCCTGCGGGTCATAGGTGCCGGGAACGCCCAGCCATGTCCGGCCTTCCTCCTCGATGAGCATAAGATGATTGTAGTTGTGATATCCGTGCAGGAGGAAACTGTTGTTGGCAAGGGGCCAGAACCTCCGCGGAAGCTGAGCGATGTCCGAGCGCTGGATCTTCTTTGCCGACGGCTTTCCCGGCGGTGTGGATGGTGTGGATGGTGTGGATGGTTCGGACGGTGTGGGCGGCTCAGATGGAGCTTCAGGTTCGGATGGAGCAGCAGGCGCTGCCGGCTCTCCGGTATTTTCTTCCGCCGCCAGGATATCAGCAGGCGCGGATGCTTCCTCCGGCCGGGGGGTATTTGTCACCGGCACCGATCCTTCTGCTTCGGAGACATTTGCGGCGGGCTCTGAGCCGGTGTTTTCCAAAGAGGTGGTCTCCGAGGAGGCGATCCTCAGCCGGTTCATATCCACTTCAAAGAAAAATGCGGACGCCATCCAAAAAAGAGCGGACCGGTTTCCCGGCAGCCGGATGAAGAACCCATCGATCTGGGGCAGAGGGCGCCCTTCCGGAAAACGTGATTCAGCAATCGGGAGCCGCGCCGAGATATTTCTCCTGAAACAGTTCAGCACAGCGATCTGTTCCGCGATCAGATCAGCGCCGTCCCGGTAAAACGCGTACAGCTCCAGGGAAGCGCCGTTTCCCACAGGGATACCGTTGGCATGGATCTGGAGAATGCAGGAGCGGTAGTGCCGGGAGGCCTTGATGAAGCCCACATTTCTCCTGCGCTTATTGTTTTCATATTCATAAAGATAAAAAGTACCGGAATTCATATATTACCTCTGGTCTTGTCTCTTTTCAGTCTAGTCTATTCACAGGAAAAGAGAAAAAGAACAGTGGATGAAAGGGATGTCATGGAAGAAAAGGGAAAAGACTGCTTCGGGCAGCAGAAAAAAACAGATGAAAAATATATGCGTCAGGCGCTCCGCCAGGCGAGGAAAGCGTATGCCCTTAATGAAACGCCCATCGGCTGTGTGATCGTGCATGACGGAAAGGTCATTGGCAGAGGATACAACCGAAGGAATACAGATAAGAATCCGCTGGCGCATGCCGAGATCGCCGCGATCAGGAAGGCGAGCAAAAAGATGGGAGACTGGCGGCTGGAGGAATGCACGCTGTATGTGACACTGGAGCCCTGCCAGATGTGCGCGGGGGCGATCATCCAGTCTCGTATCACGCGGGTCGTCGTTGGGTGTATGAACCCAAAGGCAGGGTGTGCCGGATCCGTCCTGAACCTGCTGGATATGAAGGCGTTCAACCATCAGGCGGAACTTGAGACCGGAGTGCTGGGAGAAGAGTGCAGTGCGCTGATGAAGGAATTTTTTAAAGAGCTGCGGGAAGGGCAGAAAATGAGGAAAAAGAGCGAGGCGGATATCAGGACAGCCGGCTGATGCGGAAGCGGATCAGCCGGCTGTTTCATCTGTTCGATCGTATTTTCTTCTTTTTTTCGTGCATTGCGCTTCGAACTTGGCCAACAGACGTTACCCCGGCAGTTAACTCAGCCCAGGCGCCCTCACGGCACCCGGGAGGTCCTGCTTAGTGCTGCTCCGTTCCCGACCTGACACGGTTCACAGGTTCCCGTCGCGTGAGACCCGGACATCAACGTCACTTACCGGGGGCAGCCCTGCCGGCTGCCGCCCTCTGCGCAATATCACCCCTGCTATAGCGGATTGCAGGTACAAGGTACCGCTAACACCCCGGCTGCACGAGTCTTAATTTTACATGGTTTTTCAGCAATTGTCAATGGTGAGGCTGCAAGTGACAAAAATTTGCCTGCCGGTCTGTTTAGTGTTAAAATCTCATGTATGACCAATAGAAACGGAGCGTTTAGATGAAAGTCCTTTTAGCGGCGGTGAACGCCAAATACATTCATTCCAATCTTGCGGTGTACAGCTTGAGAGCGTACGCGCGCCAATACCAGGGAGAGATCGGGATCGCGGAATATACCATCAACCAGACAGTGGATGAGATCCTGATGGATATTTACAGCAGGCAGCCGGATATCCTGTGTCTGTCCTGCTATCTGTGGAATATCTCGTATGTGGGGCAGATCGTCACAGAAGCGCCGAAGATCCTGCCGCATACAGAGATATGGCTGGGAGGCCCGGAGGTATCCTGGGACGCGCCCAAGACCCTGAAAAGATATCCGGGCGTGGACGGCGTTATGTTCGGGGAGGGAGAGGCCACCTTCCTGGAACTGGCAGAGTACTGGCAGTCGGGAGGCTCTAAAGGGGCAAAAGGAGATCTGTCAGGGATAAAAGGCATCGTATACCGGGAACCGGGCGGAGAGATCCGGATAAATCCGTCCCGCCCTGTGATGGATTTAAGCAGCGTGCCCTTTGTCTATGAGCATATCGGGGATTTTCAAAACCGGATCATCTACTATGAGTCCAGCAGAGGCTGTCCCTTTTCCTGCAGCTACTGTCTGTCCTCCATAGATAAATGTCTGCGCTTCCGCGATACTGACATGGTGAAAAAAGAACTGCAGTTCTTTATCGACCACGAAGTCCCCCAGGTGAAGTTCGTGGACCGGACGTTTAACTGCCGGCACGATCATGCCATGGAGATATGGAGCTATATCAAAGAGCATGACAGAGGGATAACGAACTTTCATTTTGAGGTGGCGGCGGATCTTCTCAGTGACGAGGAGGTCAGCCTGATCCGGAGCATGCGCCCCGGTCTGATCCAGCTTGAGATCGGCGTACAGTCCGCAAATGAGGAGACAGTACATGAAATCCGCAGGAGCATGGACCTTGGCCGGGTAAGGGAAAGAGTAGGGCAGATCAGGGAGAGCGGGAATGTGCATCAGCATCTGGATCTGATCGCAGGTCTCCCTTATGAAGGATACGAGAGCTTTGCCCGGTCCTTTGACACTGTATATTCCATGAGGCCGGAGCAGCTCCAGCTGGGCTTTCTGAAGGTGTTAAAAGGCTCCCTTATGCATGAGAAAGCAGAAGCGTATGGGCTGATTTATCAGGCTCGCCCGCCCTATGAGGTGCTCGCGACAAAATGGCTGTCTTTTGGAGAGATGATCCGACTGAAGAGGGTCGAAGAGATGGTGGAGGTTTATTATAACAGCGGACAGTTCCGGCATACTATGGAATATCTTGAACAGAAATTTCCCACGGCCTTTGGCATGTATGAAGCCCTTGCCGGATATTATGAAGAAAAGGGCCTTTTTGGGAGACAGCATTCCCGCATTGCCAGGTATGAGATCCTCAGCCGTTTTATCGCCGTCTATGAAGCAGAAGACAGCGGCCAGAAGAAAGAATGGCTGGAGTGGTTGACATTGGACCTGTATTTGAGGGATAATGTGAAAAACCGTCCGGCGTTTCTGGGTGAGAATCAGACGACCAGGGAAGAGGCGGCCGCATTTTACAAAAAGGAAGCGGAAAAGCCATATTACCTGGCGGGATATGAGGGATATGACAGCCGTCAGATGCGAAAAATGACCCATCTGGAGCGCTTGCGGGGGAGGCTTCTCGTGTTTGATTACAGAAAAAGGAATCCCCTTACAGGCGATGCATCAGTTTGTGAAATAAAGGAGAAAGAACAGTGAATTTTTATGATAAAAAGGTGAGACGCATCATATCTATTATCATTATCGTGCTTGTGGCGGCCATGGTGGTGACCATGATCCTGCCTTATATTGCATGAAAAATGCACAGGAGAGTGTGAGTGTGACAGAAGTCGGAAAAAGAAAGAAACAGAAAAAAGCAGAACATGATAAAAAGGCCGTCCTGCTCATCGTGGGCCTGGTATTCTGCGCGTTCCTGGTGATCATAGGGATCAATGTGCTGTTCCGCATGACGATCGCCAAATATGATCCGGATATTATTATCCCCGGAGTCACGATCGGCGGGACGGATGTTTCGGACATGAACGCGGCTCAGGCTGAAGCAGCGGTCAAAAAAGCGGCGGAGGAATACGCGTCCAGAACGATCGTGCTCAAGCTGGATGAGGAGAGAAGCGCGGAAGCGGCGCTCACAGAGCTCGGAATGTCTGCGGCGGATCTGGATTCTGTGATCCGGGATGCTCTTGATTATGGAAAGAAGGGCAATCCGATCACCTGTTATAAGATTTTGAAAAGCGCAGAGAAAAATGAAAATAAGAAAGTCTTCCCCATCCGGTATGAAGTTACTGAGAAATCGGCGGAAAACGTCCTTGGAGAAAAGCTCGCCGACATCCTCATGCAGCCGGAAAATGCGAGGCTGACGCAGAGCGGAGGGCAAACGGTAGTTGAAAAGGATGTGCCGGGAGAAAAAGTGGATGTCAAAAAAACAGTGTCCAACATAAACAGTTTTATCGCCGGAGACCGGGGAAAAGAAGATAATACAGTGTCTGTGGCAACTGTGGAGTCCCAGGCGGACATCACGGCGGGGGACCTGGAGGGTATCAAAGACGTACTGGGGACATTTACGACTTATTACGGCGAGAGTGATGACGGCAGGACCATGAACGTGGAATCAGGAGCGGACCATATCGGGGGAACGCTTGTCCGGCCGGGGCAGGAGATTTCCGCGGATGGTCTGATGGCGCCTTACACAGAGGAAAATGGGTATGCCATGGCGGCCTCTTATGAGAACAATGAGGTCGTGGAGTCCATGGGCGGGGGAATCTGTCAGGTGTCGACCACGCTCTATAATGCCCTTCTCCTGGCGGAGCTTGAAATTACAGAGAGGTATGAGCATTCTATGCAGGTCTCTTATGTAGAGCCTTCCATGGACGCTGCCATCGCGGATGATGTGAAGGATCTGAAATTCCGTAACAATATGGATACGCCGGTGTATATTGAGTCAGTGCTCTTTGGCGGGAACATTACATTTAATATCTATGGAAAAGAAGTGCGGTCCGAGGGGCGCGCCATCGAATATATCAGTGAAACGCTGGAAACCGTGGAGTCGGATGAAACGAGATATGTGGCGACAGAAGATCCCATCGGGACCATGTATACGCGGGACAATGGGCATACCGGACTGAAGGCCCAGCTCTGGAAGGTGGTCTATGAAGACGGTACAGAAGTGAGCAGGGAAGCAGTCAATTACAGTACATATCTTGCATCTGGAAAGACTGTTGCCGTGGGAACGTTCTCGGAGAGCGAGGAGGCGTCCGCGATGATCAACGCGGCCATCGAGTCCCAGGATGAAACCCGGATCAATGCTGTGATCGCGGAGATCGCGGCGGAAAGAGATTAGGAAGGCAGTGAAAGACGAATGAGGTACGGCAGACTGACACAGACCGCATGGCAGCGCTCTGTCAGGAGACAACTGCACAAAAGGAGAGGAGACTCGCTTTTTGAGCCCTCTCCCTGGGAAAATGTATCCGGGCTCTCAGGAAGGAGCGGGGAGTCATTTTTGTGGGCGGAAGCCTGCGCGGCGGGACGTTCTGTGCGGACCGGTTATCACGCTGTCTTAAGGGCGGCGGGAGAGCTGGCGGCAAAGGGAGTCCGGCCATCCTGCGCTTCCGTAAGGATCCTTTTTCCTCCGGAAGCGGAAGAAGAGGAATTGAAAGAGATCACAGCAGGTGTGGAGGAGGCCTGTGGCCGGATGGGCATGGAGGTGACATCCCTCCAGGGCGAGACGGCCTGCGCAGCCGCGCAGACTATTGTCACTGTCACGGCGGCCGGAAAAAATGACAGGCAGGGATCACGCCTGGCACAGCGAGGGATATTCCTTCAGGAGAAGCTAAAAGCAGCGCCGGAGCAGGAGATCGTGCTCTGCGGATATGCCGGTCTGGAAGGGACGCTCCGCATCCTGGATGAAGCCTGGGAAGAGCTTGGGACGAGATTTGTTTCCACGTTCCTTGAACAGACGGCAGCCCTTGTGGACGAGCTGGTGACACCGGACAAAATCCTTGCCCTCTTTGCGGACGAAGGCGCACTGAGGCTGCTCACCGAGGTCTGTCCGGTCGGGAGCGGCGGTATCCTTGCCGGTCTTTGGGAAGTGTCGGAGACTCTCCACACAGGACTGGAGGCGGAAATGTCCGGGATAGCCATAAAGCAGGAGACCGTGGAAATCTGCGAATTCTACCGCCTGAATCCTTATCAGATGACGTCTGCGGGAAGCTTTCTTATAGTGACAGAGGATGCGCAGACAGTGATAGAGATCCTGGAGAAGGCAGGCGCGCGAGCCGGAAGGCTTGGGGTCACAAAATCGCGGAACGCGCGGGTGATCACAAGCGGAGAAGAAGTGAGATACCTGGACAGGCCCGCGCCGGACGAGCTGGCGCTCTGGCAGGCCGGGAGGCAGGAAAAGACATCATCATAAAAATGAAAAACAGGAGGAAATAAGATGAACGAGAAGAAGGAAGCTCTGAGGATAGAAATCTTGAAATATATTGAAAAGCACAGCCGGGTGGAGCTTGGCGAACTGGCGGTCCTGCTGGGCGTGGAAGAGACGGATGTGGCAAATGAAATGGCGGAGATGGAAAAGGAGAAGGTCATCTGCGGATACCACACGCTGATCGACTGGGATAAAGCGGGTGTGGAGATGGTGACGGCCCTGATCGAGGTGCGCGTGACGCCGCAGAGAGACCGCGGGTTCGACAGGATCGCAGAGCGGCTGTACAATTATCCGGAGGTCTATGCGGTTTATCTGATCTCAGGCAGCTATGACCTGCTCGTGACTCTGGAGGGAAAGACGCTCAAAGAGGTATCCCGGTTTGTCTCGGAGAAGCTGTCTCCGCTGGATGGGGTATTAAGCACCGCAACACATTTCATTCTTAAGAAATACAAAGACCACGGCACTATCATGGTGACGAAAAAAGAGTCGGAAAGGATACCGGTGATACTGTAATGAGAAATCCATTATCAAAGAAAATCGTTGAAATACAGCCCTCCGGGATCCGCAAATTTTTCGATGTGGCAAATGAGATGAAGGACGCCATCTCCCTTGGAGTGGGCGAGCCGGATTTTGACACGCCGTGGCGGATACGAGAGGAAGGGATCTTTTCCCTTGAAAGAGGAAAGACATTTTATACATCAAATGCCGGTCTGAAGGAACTGCGCGAGGAGATCTGCCGTTATCTGGAACGTAAGATCCATGTCTCCTATGACCCGGTGAAAGAGACTCTGATCACAGTGGGCGGCAGCGAGGCCATCGATATCGGATTGCGCTGCATGCTCGATCCGGGGGACGAGGTGCTGATCCCCCAGCCAAGCTATGTGTCCTATCTCCCATGTACGGTCATGGCGGATGGGGCTCCTGTGATCGTGCCGCTCCAGTATGAGAACGAATTCAAGCTGACAGTGGAGGATCTGGAGAAATATACGACTCCGAAGACAAAGGTTCTCATCATGCCATTTCCCAACAATCCGACAGGATCCATTATGACAAAGGAAGAGCTGGAGCCTGTGGCAGAGTTCATAAAAGAGCATGACCTCTATGTCATGTCAGATGAGATCTACTCAGAACTTACTTATAAGACGGAGCATGTGTCCATTGCATCCCTGCCGGGGATGAGGGAGCGGACGCTTGTGATCAACGGCTTTTCCAAAGGGTTTGCGATGACAGGCTGGCGTCTTGGCTATTGCTGCGGTCCCCAGGCGCTAATCGAGCAGATGACAAAACTCCATCAGTTCGCGATCATGTGCGCGCCGACTACCAGCCAGTATGCCGCTGTCGAGGGGCTGAGAAACTGTGACGATGAAGTGGCGGAGATGAGGAAATCTTATGACCAGAGGAGGCGTTTCCTCATGCACGAGTTCGCGCGCATGGGTCTGGAGTGTTTTGAGCCCTTCGGAGCGTTTTATGTATTTCCCAGCATCCGGGAGTTTCATATGTCTTCCGAAGAGTTTGCGACAAGGCTTCTGGAAGAAGAAAAGGTGGCGGTCGTACCGGGGACCGCGTTTGGCGAATGCGGGGAAGGCTTTCTGCGGATTTCCTATGCATATTCACTGGAGGACTTAAAGGAAGCGCTGGGCCGTCTGGAGCGCTTTATCCAGAGGCTCAGAAATGAACGTGAGTGAAAGGACGGACATCAGGCATGCTGAATATTGTACTCCTTGAGCCGGAGATTCCGGCGAATACAGGGAACATCGGAAGGACCTGCGTGGCGGCGGGAGCAAGGCTGCACCTGATCGAGCCGCTGGGGTTCCGTCTTTCTGAAAAGGCGCTGAAACGCGCGGGCATGGATTATTGGAAGGATCTGGACGTGACGACATATATGGATTATCCGGATTTCCTCGCCCGAAATCCCGGAGCCAAGATCTATATGGCGACCACAAAGGCGCAAAAGGTATACACAGAAGTATCTTACGAGCCTGACAGCTATATCATGTTCGGGAAGGAGAGCGCGGGGATCCCGGAGGAGATCCTCGTGGAAAATAAAGAGAACTGCGTGAGGATTCCCATGATGGGGGATATCCGGTCCCTGAACCTGGGAAATTCCGCTGCGATCGTGCTGTATGAAGCGCTGCGGCAGAATGGCTTTAAGGGCATGGAATTAGGAGGAGACCTGCATCACCTGAGATGGTGAACAGGTCTTCTTTTTGATAAACGGACTGTTTCCACCGCGGGTATGCGTATTCTGTCCGCTTTCATGAGTTGATGTGTTCCACCAGATGGACAAATTCATCCATCTCCCGGGTACGCCATTTTTCTTTGTGGGAGAAGATCTGCTGGTAGAGTGTGACGTGAAAGTCGGCCACATTCACCAGAGAGAGCCTGCCCTGCTTCACGCTCTGCTCCACCGCGTACCAGGGCAGCAAAGAAATCCCCCGGTTGTTCTCCAGCATTCTGATGAGAAAAGAAGTGTTGCTGCACTCCAAAAGAGGGGTGAGGATGATCCTCCGGGAGGCCAAAAACCGGTCCAGCACCCGGCGGTAATTGGCTTCCCGCTCGGTGAGATAAAAGGGTTTGTCGAGCAGCTGTTCCACGGTCAGTTCGGGAAGTTCCCCCAGCTCCGCGCTCAAAGAGGAGGAGGCAACAAAGACCACTTCCTCCCGCTGCTCCGCCAGCTTATGCCAGTTGTTGTTGTACTGCGGCTCATCCAGTATGTAGATCATGTCCAGTTCTCCGCGCTCCATCTGCTCGATCAGCATCTCGGGCTCTCCGGTGGTGACACGGATGGCCACCTTCGGATGTTTGTTGCAGTAGAGTCGGAGAACAGCGGGCAGTTTGAAAAAGCACAGCGATTCGATAGTGCCGATATGAAGCTGGCCGTGGAGCTCTCCGGTGTCAGACATGAAGAGTCTGGCTTTATTGACTTCGTTGAGCACATTATAGGCCTGTTCCAAAAACTGAGTCCCCGGCGCGGTCAGAGAGACACGCTTGCCCATGCGGTCAAACAGCCGGATATGGAGATCCTTTTCCAACTGCTGGATTTGCACGGTCACAGCAGATTGGGAGTATCCAAGGCTTTCCGCCGCCTTGGAAAAGCTCTTTAGCTGGGCCACTCGAATGAATGTGTTGATTTGACGCAATTCCATACCGCTTATCCTCCATCGGCTCACAAAGGTTGTATTAATTTTTTTGAATGATAAGATTAGATTTATGAATTTTACTTTTAATTGTAGACATGATATATTAAAAATATCAAATAGTCAAGGGAATTTTGTGCAAAATAACACAAAAACACAGAAGAACACAAAAGAACAAGGAGGTTGTATCGTTTATGGAAAAGAAAAAATTTAAACTTGGCTTACTTCCCAGACTCATCATCGCTATCATCATTGGTATCCTGTTTGGACAGTTCCTGCCGGAATGGTTCTGCAGGATCGTGGTGACTGCATCCACAATTTTCAGCACATTCCTGTCCTTTGTCATCCCCCTGATGATCTTGGCCTATGTGACCATGGGAATTGCCAACCTGAAGAACGGCGCCGGCAAGCTGCTGCTGATCACTGTCGTGATCGCCTACGTTTCCACACTGATTGCCGGTTCATCGTCCTATCTGGTGTCCAGTAACCTGTTCACCAGCTTTATGAGTGCGGACGTCCTGGAGCAGATAGCGGCCACGGCGGACAACTCTCTGGAGACCTATTTCAGCCTGGACATCCCTGTCCTGCTGGATACTCTCTCCGCGGTGGTACTGGCCTTTATGCTGGGTCTGTGCCTGTCTACCCTGCGGGGAAAGACGATCGGCGATACTCTTTATAACAGCATGAGCGATTTCTCGGGTATCATCGATAAGGTGCTCCACTCAGTCATCATCCCTCTTCTGCCCCTTTACATCTGCGGGACATTCACCAATATGACGAAATCCGGTCAGACCTTCGCTATTCTGGGGGTACTCTGGAAGGTCTTCCTGGTGGTCATCGTGATGCATCTGGTCTGTATTTTGTTCCAGTTCCTGGTAGCGGGCGTTGTCAGCAAAAAGAATCCTTTTACGCTGATAAAAAATCAGATCCCCGGCTACACTACCGCCCTGGGCACCCAGTCCTCAGCCGCTACTATTCCAGTGAATCTGCAGTGCGCGGAGGCCGACGGTGTTTCTGATGAGATCCGCAACTTTGTGGTTCCCTTGTGCGCCAACATACATATGGCGGGCTCCATGATCACCATTACTGCCTGTGCTACGGCGGTATGCCTGATGAATCAGATCCCGATCGGCCTGTCCACAGTGATCCCGTTTATCATGACCCTGGGTATTGCCATGGTGGCGTCCCCCGGCGCTCCCGGCGGCTCCATTATGACAGCCCTGCCCTTCATGTATATGATTTTCGGCGTGGAAGCCGGAGATCCCGGCGGATCCCTCTGCGCTATCATGGTAGCTCTGTACATTACGCAGGATTCCTTCGGTACTGCATGCAATGTTTCCGGTGACAACGCCATTGGCGTTATTGTGGAGACCATTTATCAGAAGTTTATCAAAAAATCCCATGCGGAAGCCTGACAGACTGGCAGCCAGGGATAGGAAAGGAGAATAGTCTTGTCCTATATCAGTGTTTTTGACGTGCTCGGACCCGACATGATCGGTCCCTCCAGCTCTCACACGGCGGGAGCGGCTGTCATCGCCTTTATGGCTCATAAGATGATCGCCCCGCCGCTGGAGAAGGTGGAATTCACTCTTTATGGTTCTTTTTCCAAGACCTACCGCGGGCATGGAACAGACAGGGCCCTGCTGGGAGGCATCATGGGATTTGGCGCGGATGACGCCCGCATCAGGAATTCTTTTGAGATAGCTGATGAGCGGGGGCTGGATTACAGTTTTACTCCTCGCGACACGGTGGATGACATACATCCCAATACCGTGGATATCCGCATGGAGAATGCCGTCGGACGAGTGGTGACGGTGCGGGGTGAATCGCTGGGCGGAGGCAAAGTGCGTATTTCCCGGATCAATGGTGTATCGGTGGATTTTACCGGAGATTACAGCACGGCCATCGTGGTCCAGCAGGATAAACCCGGTGTGGTAGCCCACATCACCAAGATCCTCAGCGACAGCAATGTCAACATTGCCTTTATGCGGCTGTTCCGGGAGGCTAAAGGACATATAGCCTATACCATCGTGGAATCCGATGGGCAGTTCCCGGAGGGGATTGCGGAACCGCTGCGGGCAAATCCAAATGTACACGATGTTATGATCGTGGAATTGTAGGGAAGGAGGGATAGTTCATGGAATTTAATTCTGCCAGGGAACTTCTGGAGCTGTGCCAGAAAGAACATTGCCCCATTTCTGAGATCATGCGCCGCAGGGAATGCGCGCTGGGTGAGTGGAACCGGGATGTGGTGGATCATCATATGTCACAGGTTCTGGAGATCATGCGCAATTCAGCCTTCCAGCCTTTGAAAAATCCGGTCAGATCCATGGGCGGTCTTATCGGTGGGGAGGCAAAAAAACTCCACAGACATGCCGCTAAGGGTAAGGCCATCTGTGGAGATGTACTGCTTCGGGCCATCACCTATGCTGTCGCGGTACTGGAGGTCAACGCCTCCATGGGGTTGATCGTAGCGGCGCCCACTGCCGGATCTGCCGGCGTGGTGCCCGGACTCCTGCTGGCATTGCAGGACTGCTATAAGATTTCCGATGACCGGCTGGTAGACGCCCTTTTCAACGCCGGCGCCGTTGGGTATCTGGCTATGCGCAACGCCACGGTAGCCGGAGCTGTAGGGGGATGTCAGGCAGAGATCGGCGTGGCAGCAGCCATGGCAGCTTCAGCCACGGTGGAGCTGATGGGCGGTACACCGGAACAGTGCCTGGACGCAGCCTCCACTGTGCTGATGAATATGCTGGGCCTGGTGTGCGACCCGGTGGGCGGTCTGGTAGAGTACCCTTGCCAGAACAGGAATGCCTCCGGTGCTGCTAATGCGCTGCTCGCAGCCGAATTTTCCCTCAGTGGGATTTCCCAGCTCATTCCTTTTGACGAGATGTTGGATACCATGTATGCAGTGGGCAGGCGCATTCCCCTGGAGCTTCGGGAGACTGCTCTGGGCGGCTGCGCGGTCACCCCTTCCGCCTGTGAGCGGTGTGGCGGATGCGGCTGAAAGCAGCCCGCCTGCTCCTTTATTGCCGGGCTATCCGACTAAAATCATGGAGCGCGTCCCAGTTATGGCCAGGGGCGCGCTTTGTTTATCACCGGGCAGCGGCAGGCCTGATCCGAAAAGCCGCGCCCGCGGCTTATCTGAATACGGACAGAATAGCCGACATGACTGGCTGCATAGAAAAGGAGGAGATTTTTCATGCGTATCAAAGAGTATCTGCGGAGAAAGGTTGCGTTTATTGCCAGCGTGATCGAGATCGCCATTTCCATCATCGTGCTCATTGCCATTGTCACTGTGGGTGTGCAGGTGGTGCGCGAGGCGCTTGATCTTGCGGGAGCCCCATGGGGGCAAGAGGGATTTACGGTGTTCCTGGGCCACGCGTTCAATCTGATCATCGGGGTGGAGTTTATCAAGATGCTGGCCAAGCATACGCCTGGCTCTGCCATTGAGGTGCTGCTGTTTGCCATCGCGCGCCAGATGGTGGTGGGACACACCACGCCGCTGGAAAATTTGATCGGCATCGTCACCATCGCCCTGATCTTCGCCATCCGCAAATTTCTGTTTGTTCCTTCTTTCGGCGAGCATTCGGCGTTTCATAAAGAGGAGGATGAGGCGGGCGGGTCTGCAGACGCGGGCGGAGCGCCTCGGCAGGAATGACACTTCAGACTGGAATCAGAATTTCCCCTTTGCTTATAATTGTTATATAATGGGCTGGACTTTAGTGTTAAGATTATGCTAAGATTATTATCTGCATGAAGCAGGAAGTATTGGAAAAACTAAGAAAACAGAAATCTGCCGGGAAAGGTGGTGCACATATCATGGTGGAAGAGACGATCCGATCGATCCGCGAGACAGAGGAGGAGGCGGATGAGATCATAAGAGAAGCGGAGAAAAAGAGCCGTGAGATACTTGCTGAAGCGGAGAAAAGAGCCGAAAAGGCTTCAGAGGAAATATTAAGCAGAGCAAGGTCAGAAGCTCTGACAACCGTGGAGCAGGCGAAAACAGGAGGAGAGCGCAGCATGGCGGACGCAGAGGCGGAGACAGAAAAAGCTGTCCTTGCCCTGAAAGAGTCTGCCCTGTCGAGGGAGAAGGAAGCGGTTGACCTTGTGCTCTCTATGCTTGTGTGAAACCGGCATAATGGAAACAGTAAAGGAGGGATAAGTAAATGGCGGTACTTAAGATGCAGAGGATCAGCATCTGCGCCTTAAAGAAAGACCGAAAAGCAATCCTTGAAAAGCTTCAGAGCCTGGGCGTCCTTGAAGTGGCGCCTGTCATGGACGAAGATCCATATTTCAGGAAAACGGATACCGTGGGACAGCGTGCGGGATTCGAGAGAGCCGCTGCTGCCGCCGACCAGGCGCTGGAGATCCTGGAGCGGTATGCCCCGGAAGAAAAGTCCATGTTTGCGGCGCTGGAAGGAAAGCTCCTGATCGATCCGTCCAGAGAGCGGCAGGTGCGGGAAAAGCGGAGGGAGCTCCTGAAAACGGCAAAAGAAGTTTATGATCTGGACCGGGAGCACGCAGAGCAGCTTGCGGCGGTCACGAGGATGCGCAACAGCATCGAAAGTCTGACACCATGGCTTGCGCTGGGAATGCCTCTCAAGCCGTCCGCCACGAAGCGTACGGTCATGTTCCCCGGGACCATGCCCGGAGGGACTACACTGGAATCTGTATATGAAAGGCTCGCGGAGAAAGCGCCGGATGTGGAGTGCGTGGATGTGCATCTTATATCTGCGGAGCAGAGCATGACCTATCTCGCGGTGATCTGCCTGCGGGAAGATGCCCAGGCTGTCGAGGAGGCGCTCAGAAGCGCAGGCTTTGCGAGGCCGTCTCAGACGTGGGCCAAATCTCCGTCGGAGGAGAAGGAGCAGCTGGAGGGGCAGATCGAGGACAGCAGGGCAGAGACCGCAAGGATCGAAAGGCGGCTTGCAGAGCTGGCGGAGTACAGGGAAGAACTGAAGATCGTGGCGGATTATTACCGTGTGCGGGCAGAAAAGTACGCGGTGCTGGGAGATCTGCCGCAGTCGGAGCGGACCTTTGTGATCAGCGGATACATCCCGCAGTGCGAGGCGACCCACGTTGAAAAATGTCTGACAGAGAGATACGACTGTATGGTGGATATCGAGGAGCTGAAAGAAGATGAGGAGCCGCCGGTCATTCTGAAGAACAATCCCTTCTCCATGAGTATGGAGGGGGTGGTGGAGTCCTATGGGCTTCCGCACAAAGGAGAGCTGGATCCCACCACTATCATGTCGTTTTTCTATGTGTTTTTCTTCGGCATGATGCTCTCAGACGCGGCGTATGGGGCGATCGTGGCGGTGGTCTGCGGGGCGCTTGTGTGGAAGTTTCCGCGGATGTCGGAAGGGATGAAGAAATCGTTGAAACTTTTCTTCTACTGCGGTCTCTCCACTCTTGTGTGGGGCATCCTGTTCGGCGGATATTTCGGTAACATTGTGGATGTCGTATCAGAGAAATTTTTCGGGACAGCGGTGAGCGTCCCGGCGCTCTGGTTCATCCCCCTCAATGACCCGATGAAGCTTCTGGTGTTTTCACTGCTGTTCGGCGTGATCCACCTGTTTACAGGACTTGGTATCAAAGGGTATCTGTGCCTGAAGGACGGCAAAGTCATGGATTTCTTCTGTGACGTGGCGCTCTGGTTCATGCTCCTTGTGGGGTTGATACTGATGCTCCTGCCCAGCGATATTTTTGCGTCCATCGCCCAGACTAAGATCGTGTTCCCGGGCTGGCTGGATACACTGGCCGCTGTTCTGGCGGCGGCAGGCGCTATCGGCATTGTGCTCATGTCCGGGCGGAGCAGCAGGAATCCGGCGCTTCGGATCGCGCTGGGCGCGTATGACCTTTACAATATCACCGGCTGGCTTAGCGATGTGTTGTCATACTCTCGTCTGCTGGCCCTGGGTCTGGCCACCGGGGTGATCGCTTCGGTCATCAATCAGATGGGAAGCATGCTCCCCAATAATATTGTGGGAGTCGTCTTCTTCGTGGTGATATTTATCGCAGGGCATACGCTGAACCTGGCGATCAACCTGCTGGGGGCTTATGTACACACGAACCGTTTACAGTTTGTTGAATTTTTCGGGAAGTTTTACGAAGGCGGCGGACGGCCGTTCGAGCCTTTTAAAGAAAATACAAAATATGCAGATGTTAAGGAGGAAACTATATCATGAATATCTTAAGTCAGTTGGGAATCGTTTACGCGCTTCTTGGCGCGGCCGTGGCAGTGCTTTTTGCCGGATGCGGCTCGGCCATCGGAGTAGGCATTGCGGGACAGGCAGCGTCCGGAGTCGTCACGGAGGATCCGAGTAAATTCGCAAAGGTGCTGATCATCCAGCTCCTTCCGGGTACGCAGGGGCTCTATGGACTGCTTGTCGGATTCATCACATTGTCCAAGATCGGCATCCTGGGCGGCGGCGCTGCGGATGTATCGGTTTCCACGGGGCTTTTGATCCTTGCGGCATGTCTTCCCATCGGCATCGTGGGATTGCTCTCAGGTATCGCGCAGGGTAAGACAGCGGCTGCCGCCATCGGCATCGTGGCAAAGAAGCCGGAGCAGTTCGGTAAGGCAATGCTGTTCCCGGCCATGGTAGAGACATACGCCATCCTTGCGCTCCTTGTCTCTTTCCTGGCGGTGAATGGGATCCAGGTATAACAGAAGGAGAAGAAGAGCATGAGTGGACTGGATAAAATGAAATCCCGGATCCTTGAGGAGGCGGAGCAGTCTGCACAGGAGATCATTGAAAAAGCCGAAGCGGATGCCGAAGCAGTTGTGAAAGCGGCTGTGGAAGAGGCGCATGCCGAGGCGGCGAAGCTCCGGGAGAAGGCAGAGCAGAGCGCCGCGGACTACGCGAAGCGCGCGGCATCCTCGGCGGACATGCGCAGGAAGCAGGCAAATCTTGCCGCAAAGCAGGACGTGATCAGCGCTGTGCTGGGAAAAGCATATGACACCGTCATGGAGCTGGATGCGGACGAGTATTTCGGCATGCTTGAGAAGATCCTGGAAAAACATGTGCTCCCGGAAAAGGGGGAGATCTGCTTTTCTCAGAGAGATCTCGCGCGGATGCCGGAAGGATTCACAGGAAAGATCAAGACTATCGCCGCCTCAAAAGGCGGAAGCCTGGCGCTCTCAGACGAAGCGCGCCGGATCGACGGAGGCTTTCTCCTGATATACGGTGGGATCGAAGAAAACTGTACGATAAAGGCAGTGTTCGACTCAAAGAGAGAAGAACTGTCAGACCGGGTGAACAGGCTTTTGTTCGGATGAACATGACCGCAAGGAGGGTTTAACTTGAATAATACAAAATATGCGTATGCGGTTGCGCGTATCCGCGCCCTGGAAGTCTCTCTCTTTTCCGACGCAGTGATCGAACAGCTCCTGGCGTGCAGGACAGCGGAGGAGGCCCTTCGGTCTGTGATGGAAAAGGGATGGGGAGACGTGTCAGGAAATGCGGATATGGACGCGGTGCTGAAGCGGGAGGAAGAAAAGACCTGGGAGGTCATCCGCGATGTGGCGCCGGATATGAGCGTCTTTGACGTGCTTTCCTATCCGAAGCTGTATCACAACTTAAAGGCAGCGGTCAAGGAAGTCTGCACGGAGAAGCGGACGCCGGGCATCTTTTATGATGACTGTGATATCCCGGGCAGTGAAATGCTCCGCATCATCGAGAACCGGGAGTTTTCAAAACTTCCCGGAAACATGGGAGGCGTGGCTGAGGAAGCGCTTGAGATGCTGCTCCACACAAGGGATGGACAGCTCTGTGATATTATGATCGACAAAGCGGCGCTGGAGGCCATCCGCGAGGCGGGCAGACGGTCCGGGGAGCCGATCATAGAGGATTACGCGGACACTACCGTGGCGATCGCGGATATCAAGATCGCGGTGCGCTCCCATAAGACAGGAAAGAGCGGGGACTTTATGCGCAGCGCCATGGCGGAGTGTCGGAGCGTCAATGCGGAACAGCTGATCCGCGCAGCGCTTGCCGGCGAGGAGGAGATCGCCCGGTATCTGGAAGGGACTTCCTATGCGGGCGGAGCGGACGCGCTGAGAGAATCCCCATCAGCTTTTGAACGCTGGTGCGACAACCGCATGACAGAGACATTGAAACCGCAGAAATATGAGACATTTTCCGTGGGACCCCTGCTCGGATATCTGATCGCGCGGGAAAATGAGATCAAGACAGTTCGGATCATTCTGACAGGAAAACAGAACGGTTTTCCCGATGACGCGATCCGGGAAAGGATAAGGGAGATGTATGTATAGGATTGCAGTGGTCGGCGATTATGACAGTATCTACGGATTCGCCGCAGTGGGACTGGACATCTGCCCTGTGAAGGACCGGGAAGAGACGCTCCGAAGGCTGAAACAGCTGGCGGAGGACGGATATGGCATCATCTATATCACAGAAAAAGCCGCTGAGGAGCTGGGCAGCGGGCTGGATGAGTACCTGGAGCGGAGACTTCCGGCAGTCATACAGATCCCGGGCGTGTCAGGAAATACAGGCGCCGGTGTGGAAGGCGTTAAAAAGACCGTGGAGCAGGCGGTCGGGTCAGATATTCTGTTTGGAGGAGTAGGCGAATGAGCACAGGAGTTATCAAAAAGGTTGCAGGACCTCTCGTGATCGCAGAGGGAATGCGCGATGCAAATATGTTTGACGTGGTCCGTGTGTCCGATCAGCGTCTTATTGGCGAGATCATCGAGATGCATGGGGACGAGGCGTCCATCCAGGTGTATGAGGAGACTTCGGGACTGGGGCCGGGCGAGCCGGTGGAGTCCATGGAAGTGCCCATGTCCGTGGAGCTGGGACCTGGGCTGATCACCAGTATTTACGACGGCATCCAGAGACCTCTGGATGATATCATGAAAGTATCGGGAAATAATTTAAAGCGCGGCGTGGAGGTGCCGTCTTTAAAGCGCGACCTGAAATGGGAGTTCGTTCCCACCGTGGCCGTGGGCGATGAAGTGGACGCGGGAGATGTGATCGGCACGGTGCAGGAGACTGTGCTCGTGCAGCAGAAGATCATGGTCCCATATGGAGTAAAAGGAACGGTCAGGGAGATCAAAGCAGGAGAATTTACGGTAGAAGAAGTTGTGGCAGTGGTCGAAACGGAAAAAGGGGACAGAGAGCTGACCCTGATGCAGAAATGGCCGGTACGCCGCGGGCGTCCGTATAAGAAAAAACTTCCGCCGGAGATGCCCCTTGTCACAGGTCAGAGAGTCGTCGATACGTTCTTTCCCATTGCCAAGGGGGGAGTGGCGGCAGTGCCCGGACCCTTTGGAAGCGGGAAGACCGTGATACAGCACCAGCTCGCGAAATGGGCGGAAGCGGATATTGTGGTCTACATCGGATGCGGCGAGCGCGGCAATGAGATGACGGACGTGCTCAACGAGTTTCCGGAGCTGAAAGATCCGAAGACAGGACAGCCTCTGATGCAGAGAACAGTCCTGATCGCCAATACCTCAGATATGCCTGTGGCTGCCCGGGAGGCGTCGATCTATACCGGGATCACCATTGCGGAGTATTTCCGTGACATGGGGTATTCAGTGGCGCTGATGGCAGACTCCACATCCCGGTGGGCAGAGGCTCTCCGTGAGATGTCGGGACGTCTGGAGGAAATGCCCGGTGAGGAAGGCTATCCGGCATATCTGGGAAGCCGCCTGGCACAGTTTTATGAGCGGGCAGGGCATGTGATATCCCTCGGAAAAGAAGGAAGGGAGGGAGCCCTGTCCGTGATCGGGGCGGTATCCCCTCCGGGAGGAGATACATCCGAGCCGGTATCCCAGGCGACGCTGCGTATCGTGAAGGTGTTCTGGGGGCTGGATTCCGCGCTGGCGTACAAGAGACATTTCCCGGCGATCAACTGGCTGAACAGTTATTCGCTGTATCTGGATGATATGGAGAAATGGTTCAATGCGAATGTGGCTGAGGACTGGATGGCGGGGCGTCAGAAAATGATGACCCTCCTCCAGGAAGAGGCGGAGCTGGAAGAAATCGTGAAGATGGTGGGGATGGACGCGCTTTCACCGGGGGACCGGTTGAAGATGGAAGCGGCCCGGTCCATCCGGGAGGATTTCCTTCATCAGAATTCATTCCATGAGGTGGACACTTATACTTCATTGAAGAAACAGCATATGATGATGATCCTCGTCAACGCGTTTTATGACAGGGCGTCAGAGGCGCTCACCCAGGGCGCAGACTTAAGGAAACTGATCTCCATGCCGGTGCGTGAGCAGATCGGACGTTTCAAATATGTCCGGGAGGATGCGCTGGATGAAGAATTCGGGAAAACAGACGAGGAACTGAGCGTTCAGATCGCCAATGCGTTTGAAAAGGAGGGACGGTAGATGCCCAAAGAGTACAGAACTATACAGGAAGTAGCCGGACCGCTGATGCTTGTGCGCGGCGTGGAGGGCGTGACATATGATGAGTTGGGGGAGATCGAGCTCGCGGATGGCGAGACAAGGCGCTGTAAGGTGCTGGAAGTCAACGGAAGCGATGTTCTCGTGCAGCTCTTTGAGAGCTCCACAGGGATCAACCTCTCCAACAGCAAGGTGCGTTTCCTGGGGCGGAGCATGGAGCTGGGTGTGTCCGAGGATATGCTGGGACGCGTGTTCGACGGACTGGGACGTCCCATCGACGATGGCCCGGAGATCCTGCCGGACGCCCGCATGGATATCAACGGACTGCCCATGAATCCGGCGGCGAGGAGCTACCCGGAAGAGTTTATCCAGACCGGCGTTTCCGCCATTGACGGTCTGAACACCCTGGTCCGTGGACAGAAGTTGCCTATCTTTTCCGCATCGGGACTGCCCCATGCCCAGCTCGCGGCGCAGATCGCGCGGCAGGCAAAGGTGCTGGGGACAGATGAGAACTTTGCCGTTGTATTCGCGGCAATGGGGATCACCTTCGAGGAGTCCAACTTCTTTATCGAAAGCTTCCGCGAGACAGGGGCGCTTGACCGTACCGTACTGTTTGTCAACCTGGCGAACGATCCTGCCATCGAGCGTATCGCAACGCCAAAGATGGCGCTGACCGCGGCAGAGTACCTTGCCTTTGAAAAAGAGATGCATGTGCTGGTCATCCTGACCGATATCACGAACTATGCGGACGCGCTCCGGGAGGTGTCCGCTGCCCGCAAGGAAGTGCCGGGACGCCGGGGCTATCCGGGATACATGTACACGGACCTCGCGTCCATCTATGAGAGAGCGGGGCGCCAGAATGGGAAAAAGGGAAGCATCACTATGATCCCTATCCTGACCATGCCCGAGGATGACAAGACCCATCCCATCCCGGACCTGACCGGATATATCACAGAGGGACAGATCATCTTAAGCCGGGAGCTCTACCGCAAGGGGGTAACCCCGCCGATTGACGTGCTCCCCTCTCTGTCTCGTCTGAAGGATAAGGGTATCGGCGAGGGAAAGACCCGGGCAGATCATTCCAACACCATGAATCAGCTTTTTGCCGCCTATGCCCGCGGAAAAGACGCGAAAGAACTCATGGTCATCCTGGGCGAAGCGGCATTGACGGAGATCGACCTCATGTACGCGAGATTTGCCGACGCGTTTGAGAAAGAGTATGTTTCCCAGGGCTACAACGCTGACCGCAGCATCGAGGAGACGATGGACATCGGCTGGAAACTGTTGCGCATGCTCCCGCGTACAGAACTGAAACGTATCGACGACAAATATTTGAATATCTATTACGAGACTGACCCCGAAGCGCAGCGGAGCGGGTCTGTCCCGGAAGCCCTCCGGGGCGAAAAATAAAGGAGGAGGCATTTTGGCGGCAAAACAGGTGAATCCGACCCGGATGGAACTGACACGTCTCAAGAAGAAACGGATCACTGCCATCCGAGGTCATAAACTCTTAAAAGACAAGCGGGATGAACTGATGCGCCAGTATCTTGACCTTGTCCGCGAGAATATGGAAGTACGCGTGAAGGTGGAGGCCGGCATTAAGTCTGCGAACCGGAATTTTGTTATTGCAAAGGCGGGAATGTCTGAGGCAGCGCTCAACACCGCGCTTATGGCGCCGAAACAGGAGATCGCTCTGGAGGCAGGCGAGAAGAATGTCATGAGCGTGGATATTCCGACTTTTGAATATAAGATGCGGACAGCAGATGAGAACGATATCTATTCTTATGGATTCGCATTCACATCCAGTGATCTGGACGGAGCGGTGAGATCACTGGCAGACGTCCTGCCGGACATGATCCGCCTTGCGGAGTGTGAGAAGGCGTGCCAGCTCATGGCGGCGGAGATCGAGAAGACAAGGCGGCGTGTCAACGCGCTGGAGCATGTCATCATTCCTGAGACGGAGGAAAGTATCAAATATATCACGATGAAACTGGATGAGAATGAAAGAAGCACCCAGATCCGTCTGATGAAGGTAAAAGACATGATGCTAGAGGAAGCGCATCATTACAGTGAGGATTAAAATAGAATCAGAATAGAGCGTAAACAGTGAAAAAAGATCCATCGGACTCTGTTGCCTTGTCTGGCAGCAGGGTACGGTGGATTTTCTGTTTGCTAGGAATACTTTGATGCGGCAGTCTCACATTTTTTGCGCGTCCGGTTATGGGAACCGCCTTGTTTCATTTTCCCGGCGCAGAAACCAGATTATGCACAGAAACCAGATTATGCCTTTACAGACTCTTTGTATGTGTTACAATGGTACTGTCAATGACGGCCAAAAGCATATGGCGGTGACAAATATTGATATCCGGACAGGAGGACTTATGAAGCTGGACAGAGAAAATATGAGGAAATTAAAAGAACTGATCCTATTTACGATCATCATCCTGATCGCGCTTTGGAATTACAAGATTCTTTTTGAGTGGATCGGAGTTGCGTTCCGGATCATCCTTCCTTTCATTATGGGCGGAGGGATCGCGTTTATACTGAATATTCCCATGAGCTTTCTGGAAGAAAAGCTGTTTCAGAACAAGCATCTCAAAGACAAAAAGATCGCAAAAAAACTGGCACGGCCGGTATGCCTGATACTGACGCTGGCCATCGTGATCGGGGTCGTGGTACTGGTCATGTTCGTAGTGATCCCCGAACTGACGCGTACTTTCCTGTCGCTGGGGAAGACGATCCAGACGTTTATTCCGGAGGCGCAGCGATTCCTGGAGGATATGTTCACTGACAACAAAGAGATCCAGGCATGGCTCTCCAATCTGAATCTGGATGTAGGAAAACTTACAGACAGTATTATGTCGTTTTTCCAGAACGGCGCGGGAAACGTGCTGAACTCGACCATGTCAGCTATCGGTTCCATTGTGAGCGGAATGACGACTTTTGTGATCGCGTTTGTCTTTTCCTGTTATGTCCTTCTTCAGAAGGAAAAGCTGAATATGCAGGTAAAGAAGGTGCTGTACGCTTACTTTTCTGAAAAACGCGTGGAGTGGATGTTCGAGGTGGGAAGTCTGGCGTCAAAAGCATTTTCCAGTTTCTTTACCGGACAGTGCGTGGAGGCGCTCATCCTGGGGGGAATGTTCTTTATCGTAATGAGCATTCTCAATATGCCATACACTCTGCTGGTCAGTGTGCTGATCGCTTTCACAGCTCTGATCCCGATCTTCGGCGCGTTCATCGGGTGTTTTGTGGGCGCGTTCCTGATCCTGATGGTGGATCCGATGCAGATGATCGCATTCGTAGTGACGTTCCTGATCCTGCAGCAGATCGAGGGAAACCTGATCTACCCGAAAGTAGTGGGGAGCTCGGTGGGGCTTCCTTCCATCTGGGTGCTGGCCGCGGTAACCATCGGCGGCAGTCTGATGGGGATAGTAGGGATGCTCATCTTTATTCCCATCGTGTCAGTCATATATACGTTATTCCGGGCGAGTGTGTATAAAAGAATAAAGAAAAAGCTGAAAGCTGAACAGGCGGCAGGCGAGGCCGTCAAAGCTGACGGCGAGACAGAAGAGGGACTGTGAAAACAGCCCCTTTTTCTATATGTGGATAAACTGCCGGGCGGGAACTGTTTCCCCTGATCTGCATATAGTGAAGAAAAAAGGAAAAAGACAGATTGATAGCAGATACAGGTAAAATTGTTGTGGCAGGCGGAGATATGCGCCAGGTCTTTCTGGCGGAAATCCTTTCATCAAAAGGATATCGGGTGACGGCATGCGGACTTTGCGGCAGGACGGATGATCACAGGATCCGGAGGGCGGACACACTGAAAGAAGCGCTGGAAGATGCGGATGTGGTCGCGGCTCCCGTGCCTTTTTTTAGTGCGGGCAAAATCTCCGGGAAGTATCAGATCTCGGATATGGATGTAGAAACACTCCTGCGGGAAATGCCGGAAAACGGCATCCTGTTCGGCGGCAATATCCCATCTGACGTGGGGAAACGCTTCCGGGACAGAGGGGTCACGGTATACGATATGATGAAAGATGAATATGTGGCAATGCAGAATACAGCGGCAACCGCGGAGGGAGCCATAGCCGAAGCGATCAAAAGGAGCCCCCGGAATCTGTCAAAAAGCCGGTGCATGGTCCTGGGATACGGAAGGTGCGGGAGCACCCTTGCGCTTCTGCTCAGAGGATTTTCCTGCCATTTGACAGTGGTGGAGCGGGATGCGGCCAGAGCGGCGGGAGCGTCTGTTCTGGCAGACAGAGTCCTCACAGGACAGGGACTGGCGGAGGAAATAGGGGACGCGGAATTTATCTTCAACACTGTGCCCGAAAAAATCCTGAACAGAGAAGAACTGCTCAGGGTAAAAAAATCTGCCTGGATCTTCGACCTGGCCTCATCGCCGGGAGGAGCGGACTATACGGCGGCCTCTGAGCTGTCCCTGAATGTTATGCCTCTTCCGGGACTTCCCGGAAAATATTCCCCCGAAACTTCTGCAGAGATTCTGGCGGGCTTTATCGGGAACAGACTTGGCGCTCTGCCGGCTGACCGGTTCTGCAAAGGATCTGTCGTATGATATAGGTGAAGCTATGGAGTTGAAAGGCAAGAAAATAGGAGTGGCGGTAACCGGCTCCTTCTGCACATATGAAAAGGTATTTGAGCAGCTTGAGAAGCTGAAAGAAACCGGGGCTGAGATCGTGACGATCTTTTCGGATGCCTCCCAGACGATCGACAGCCGTTTTGGAGCGGCGGAGGATTTCATGAAGAAAGCGGAGCGGATCACAGGCGCGGAGCCTCTGCGCACCATCAGCCAGGCGGAACCGATAGGTCCCAAAAGCCTGCTGGATCTTCTGATCATACTGCCCTGTACAGGAAATACCATAGCGAAGCTGGCAAATGGGATCACGGATACCCCTGTCTTAATGGCTGCGAAAGCGCATCTGCGCAACGAGAAGCCCCTCCTGATCTCTATATCTACCAACGATGCGCTGGGAATGAACATGAGAAATATCGGGCTTTTGCTCAATGCGAAAAATATTTATTTTGTTCCCTTCGGGCAAGACTCCCCTGAGAAAAAACCAAACTCCATGATCGCGAAGACGGAACTTGTCATCCCGGCAGCCGAGATGGCGCTGGAAGGAAAGCAGTACCAGCCTGTTATCCGGTAGATTCATGTTCAAAATCAGTACAGTCATGTTCAGAAGAGGTGAAAGCTATGTGTGGAATTGCAGGATTTTACAGCGGCAGACGGAACTATACAGGGGAGGAGAGCAGGTGGCGGACTGTTTTGGATGAGATGAACCGGGCACAGAAGAGGCGGGGGCCTGACGAGGAAGGAACCTGTCTCTATGCCCACTGCGGGCTTGCCCATGTCCGCCTGTCCATCATTGATCTGGACAGAGGAAGACAGCCCATGACAAGAGCCGCGGGAGGAAAGCGATGTACGGTTTCCTTTAACGGCGAAATCTATAATATGCCGGAGCTGCGCAGGGAGCTGGAGCGAGAAGGCGCCGTATTCGAGTCCCACAGCGATACGGAAGTCATTTTACAGGGATATCTCCTGCATGGAAAAGAGTATGTGGAGAAGCTCAATGGGATCTTTGCCATTGCCCTGTGGGACTCTTGCGAGGACAGTCTGTATCTGTTTCGGGACAGAGTGGGGGTAAAGCCTCTTTTCTATATGATACAGGAGGATACCCTGATCTTCGCGTCAGAATTGAAAGGGATTTTTGCCTATCCCGGAGTACGTCCGGTACTGGACCGCGACGGACTCTGCGAGATATTTGCTCTGGGGCCGGCAAAAACATATGGCAAAGGTGTGTTCCGAGGCGTGTATGAGGTGCTTCCGGGACATTATCTGCGCTGCCGGGACGGTGTGTTCCGGGATGTCTGCTATTGGAAGCCGCAGAGCGCGCCCCATGAAGATTCTTTTGAAGAAACTGTGGAAAAGACAGCGTGGCTCGTTGAGGATTCAATCAGAAAGCAGATGTTATCGGATATACCGATCTGTACCTTCCTTTCCGGCGGCGTGGACAGCAGTCTGGTAACCGCGGTCTGTGCAGAGGAGCTGAGAAAGAAGGGGAAGGAGCTGAACACGTTCTCCTTTGACTTTGACGGAAACGGAATGTATTTTAAGGCAAACTCATTCCAGCCCAGTCAGGACAGACCGTGGGTGGATAAGATGGTGGAGTACTGCCGGACAAAACACCGCTATCTGGAATGCGGAAATGACGAGCTGATCGAATGTCTCTTTAAATCAGTAGAAGCGCGCGACCTTCCCTGCATGGCGGACGTAGAGTCTTCTATGCTCTATTTCTGCTCAAAAGTCGGCGGATATCATAAGGTGACCCTGACCGGGGAATGTGCGGATGAGATTTTCGGAGGTTATCCCTGGTTTCATAAAAAGGAAGCCTTTGAGATGCATGCGTTTCCTTGGTCTTATGACATGGCGGCAAGGCAGGCGCTGCTTTCGGATGATCTGATCCGGTCGCTGCCCATGGAGGAATACGCAAGGGAAGCCTATGAGCGCACTGTCAGCGAGACTCCCAGGTGTGAGGATGACACACCGGTGGAACGGCGCAGGAGGGAAATTTCTTATCTCAATATGAAATGGTTTATGGCAACACTGCTGGACCGCATGGACCGGACCAGTATGTACTCGGGCCTGGAGGCCAGGGTCCCCCTGGCGGACCACCGTATCATAGAATATGTCTGGAACGTGCCATGGGAGATGAAGTGCCCGGACGGACTGGTGAAAGGACTCCTGCGCAACGCCGGCAGAGGGAAGCTTCCCGATGAAGTGCTGTTCCGGAGGAAAAGTCCGTACCCGAAGACCTATCACCCTGATTATGAAAAGCGTCTGGGCCGGATGCTCCTTGAAGTGATGGAGGATGTGAAAGCTCCTGTCCGGGAGCTGCTTGATGCAGAGAAGGTGAAACATTTTCTGGAGACGCCGTCTGATTACGGACGTCCATGGTACGGCCAGCTCATGGCGGGTCCCCAGATGCTGGCATATATGCTCCAGGTGAATTACTGGCTGGAGAAATATAAGATCGAGATCCGGCTGTGACGGCAAAAGCACATGGCGGGAAAGCCGTCATTGAAAAATCTGTCGTTTCATGATAGCATCAATGTACGGTGACATTGTGCGGCTGGGTCTGTACAGTGAGGTGTTTCAAGGGATGGTATCACTCGGATGGGAGGGAAAAGTGAGAGTACAAAAGAGATGGCTGGGGCTTTCTCTGGCGCTGTTCCTGGCGTTTCAGACCGCACTGCCGGCTGCGGCGGCAGATGTGGAAGGGGTCGGGAATGTTTCCTCACAGGAGGACGCTCTGTCAGAGGATGGCGGAACAGGAAAAGAATATGAGGGAGAATACGCGGAGGGCAGGGCGATCGTAAAAGTGTCCGGAGAGTTCTTCCAGAGGCGTGCGAGGCGCTCTGCTCCTTCCTTTGTATATGAGACACTGATGGAGCTGGATTCCGGCAGCGGGAAGGGAGCGGGGTTCCGTTCGGCATCGCCGGCGGGCGACAGCATTGTCCTGGTGCGGTCAGACAGCATGTCCACAGAGGAACTGATACAGTCGCTGGGGGAACAGCCCGGGGTGGAATATGCGGAGCCTGACTATGTGATCCGGGCGTACAGCGTACAGCCTGCTGTGTCCGTCAATGAACCCGGGGGCGTTTACTTTGGCTGGCAGTGGCATTTGCAGAGCCGGGACGAGGCTGCCGGCAGCACGAACGTGCCCTATATATGGGATGAAAATTCTGGAAGCCCGGTCCACTCCACAGGGACAGGCACAGCCGTGGTGGCTGTGCTCGACAGTGGGATCGATTATACGAATCCTGACCTTGCGCCCAATATGTGGGATGATGGGACCGGTTCCTGTGGTTATGATTTCAGCCCCTCCGCTGAGAGTCCGGAGGGAGATGCGGACCCCATGGATGTATACGGTCACGGAACCCATGTGGCAGGCATTATAGGGGCCGTCGAACAGGGAGTCAGTGGAATGGCCCCCAATATAAAGCTTGCCGCCCTTAAGGTGCTGGGGGACGATGGGAGCGGGCTGCTCTCCGCGGGCATCCGGGCATATGATTACATTTGCAGGCACAAAGAAGCGGGCGCTGACATCGTGGCAGCGAATAACTCCTGGGGAGGACATGCCCCCAGCAAAGCTCTGGAGGAAGCGGTGGATCACGCCGGGCAGCTCGGGATCATTTCTGTGATGGCGTCCGGAAATGAGGGGCAGGATAATGATGCGTCGATACAGCTGCCTGAGTCGGGCAATCCGCTGGCGTCTCTGACGGTCAATGCGTCCGACCGGGAAGGCAGAGCCGCTGCCTTCAGCAATTTCGGACAGATCAACACAGACCTGTATGCTCCGGGCGTGGATATTTTCTCCACATATCCTGTTGCGAAGGGAACCGCTTATCCGGTGTTCCCTTCAGGGGATGCCAATCCGGCTGTAGTCTATAACGCGGATATGACGGTCTTAGAGGGGGACTCGGTTGAAGCGGTTGAGGAAAGCGGCAGTGCAAACAGCGTCACTTTGTCCCTGCCGTCTGCGGAGGATCCTTCCCTCAGATGGGAAACAAGAGCCGGGGCCGTGGGCGATACGCTGGGGCTCCAATGGGCGCTGGGAGATATGAGAGTGTTCAGGGACCGCGCAAACTATCTGGGTCTTACGATGGGTGTGACGGACGAGGTTCAAAGTGAGCGGGGAAGGCTCATAAAGATACAGGTTCAGATAAATGGGGAAAACGGTCCTGTGTGGGCGGATGTAAGCACAGCAGACACCTCGGTGGAGTACGGCGCTCCCGGACCGGTGACGGTTTCTCTTCGGGATGTGAAGGACTCTGTCATATGGGAGGACTTTCGGATACGGATCCTTCGGACCGCGGCACAGCTTGATCTGGATCAGAGCCTGTCGTTTCGTCTGGAGGGGCTGCTCCTGGCAGAGGAGACAGCGCCGTACCGCTTTCTGTCCGGAACATCTATGGCCGCGCCGGCAGTGACAGGGGCGGTCGCCCTCTTAAGCGACGCTTATGGGGTGAGCGGCATTGAGGATCCGGAGGAACAGGCTCAGGCCATGTACGAGATCCGGGCAAGGCTTGCCGGAGGAGTGACCCGCACAGAGGAGATGTCGGATACCTGCGTGTCGGGAGGATATTTAGATCTGGAGAAGGCGGTGACGACCCCATATCCGGTGCTGGATGAACTGACCCAGCAGGGCAACAGGGGGATCCTGAAGGGATATTTCTTTGGGAGTGAGGGCACTCTTACAATGGACGGAGAAGAACTCCGGGTATCCGAGTGGACCGACACTCAGATTACATTTACACTGCCGGCGGGAACTGCCGAAGGAATGCATGTCTTCCGCGTGACAGACACTGAAACGGCGGCGGATGGCAGCCAGTACGGACAGGATCATTTTCAGACCGAGGCGGTCTCTCCGTCAGCGGGAGGAGAGTTGTTTGAAAAGCTTTCTTCACCTGACCTGACACAGCTTGGAGTGGAGCTTGGCTTTGAGCAGATCAATCCGGTTTCCGCAGCGGCTGTAAACGGAAAGGTCTATGTGGCTTCCGATGAGTTTAAAGCTCTGTCTGACTCCGGGGAAATAAGAGTCCTGCTGGCGTATGACACCGTTTCGGAAACATGGAGCAAAGCGGAGCTGCCCTTTATCGGAGCAGATAGGCTGATACAGATCGCCGCGTCAGGGGACAGGCTCTATATCCTGGAAAATGCGGAGACAGGAATACTTGTGGTACATTCCTACGATCCCCTTTCGGGAGATACAGAGGTCCTGTCCGAGATCAATACCGGAGAACCGTTCTATAACAGTGGCTTCATATACGGCGGGGACAGCCTGTGGATCGCGGGCGGAGCCCGGCTAAGCTACGCGGAAACACAGGAGTCTGTTGCCTATGTTTTCCGTGTGGATGTAAAAACAGGGATGTCTCAGGAACTGCCGTCCCTCGATGTGGCGCGGAGCACTCCGTCGCTGGGATTCTCAGGAGGGAAGCTGATCGTCACAGGGGGAGAAAATCCTGACGGTCAGTGGGAAAGCACAACGCAGATATGGGACGGCTCGGCATGGATGCAGGGAGCATCCTTCCCGGAAGTCTATGACAATCAGGTGAATATGGCGGCGTCAGGAAGCTTTGGCGGCGGGATGATCGTTTCCGGCATGTTGAGCGACAGGGATCACACAGGAGATACCTGGATGTATGATGTGCAGGCCGGCACATGGACCATGCAGCCCCAAAGGCTGGATGACACAAAAGTGCTCTGGGCCGGCGGCGCTGTGGGCGGAGATCATTTCTATGTCTTTGGGCTTACAAATGTGGGAAATGATATCGAATATATGTTTTACCGCCTGAAAGTGCAGGACACAGCGCCCGGCGGCGGAGGCACAGTCCCGGAAACTCCTTCTTCTGACGCGGCCGGCAAAAATCCGCAGTCCGGGACAGAGGACGGAAGAGCGGTCAAGACCGGGGACGCGGACCTTACAGCGGCCGTGCTCCTGATGCTCACGGCGGGCATCGCTGCATCGTCCAGTACTGCGTTTGAGATAATATGGAGCAGAAAACGGAGGCGTTAGGCGAAAAACATTCGAAAAACCTTGACTAACTTCCATTTTCCGTGGTACAATACTACGGCGAATGGAAGTTAGGTCTTTTTTTTATGCCTAAAAATCGATGGTTTTCGCAGCCATCAGTAACACGCAGGTAAATAAGTAAAAAGCGAGGTGGAAGTTGTGCGCACAAGAATTACATTGGAGTGTACGGAATGCAAGAACCGTAACTACAACATGACGAAGGATAAGAAAACTCATCCGGACCGCATGGAGACCAAGAAGTACTGCAGATTCTGCAGATCACACACTCTGCATAAAGAGACGAAGTAATCGTCGGGAGGAAGTGGCATATGAGCGAAAATGAAAAGACTCAGAAGAAGGGCTGGTTCAAAGGACTTCAGGCAGAGTTTAAGAAGATTATTTGGCCAGACAAAAAAACACTTGCGAAGCAGACTACGGCAGTTGTTGTTGTGTCCGTAGTGCTCGGTGCAGTAATCGCGGTGATCGATGCGATCCTGAAATATGGGATTGACTTATTGGTAAGATAGTTGACCGCAGCGGAAAGGTGATTTTATGTCAGAGGCAAAATGGTATGTAGTTCATACTTATTCAGGGTATGAAAACAAAGTAAAAGCGAACATTGACAAGACGATCGAGAACCGCCATCTGGAAGACCAGATCCTTGAGGTCCGCGTTCCCATGGAGGAAGTCACGGAGCTCCGGAATGGTGTGCAGAAGGCAGTGCAGCGCAAAATGTTCCCGGGATACGTCATGATCCACATGATCATGAATGACGATACATGGTATGTCGTGAGAAATACACGCGGAGTTACAGGTTTCGTCGGACCGGGATCCAAGCCGGTGCCTCTCGAAGAGAGCGAGATGGCGAATATGGGCATCAAGCGCGACAATGTGGTCGTCAACTTTGGCGTGGGCGACACGGTCGTTGTTTTAAGCGGCGCGTGGGAAGGTACTGTGGGTGTAGTGCAGAGCATGAACGACCAGAAAAAGAGCCTGTCCATCAATGTTGAGCTGTTTGGCCGCGAGACTCCGGTTGAACTTGGTTTTTCAGAAGTGAAAAAAATGGATTAAAGATGAGTGGGAGGGGCGACGCCCCGCCAATACCACAAGGAGGTAATTGAAAATGGCAAAAAAAGTAGAAGGTTATATCAAATTACAGATTCCTGCCGGCAAGGCAACTCCGGCGCCGCCGGTCGGACCTGCGCTTGGACAGCACGGTGTAAATATCGTTGAATTTACAAAGCAGTTCAATGCAAGGACAGCAGACCAGGGCGACCTGATCATTCCGGTTGTCATTACAGTATACAATGACAGAAGCTTCAGTTTCATCACAAAGACGCCGCCGGCAGCAGTTCTTATCAAAAAAGCATGCAAGATCCAGTCCGGTTCCGGCGTGCCGAACAAGAACAAGGTCGCAACGATCACAAAGGCTCAGCTTCAGGAGATTGCAGAGATGAAGATGCCGGACCTGAACGCGGCATCCGTAGAGGCTGCTATGAGCATGGTGGCAGGAACATGCCGTTCCATGGGTGTCGTTGTAGAGGAATAGAGTACTTGGCGATTTATTGAAGCAGGGAAACAAGTGGGAGGGACAAATCCCGCCAATACCACAAGGAGGTTATTGTAAAATGAAACGAGGAAAGAAATATAT
>ERZ1090864.49-NODE-49-length-56585-cov-51.403520_pt1 | contig 56585 bp, 56 predicted proteins | sample MGYA00478479_ERZ1090864 | MGnify/ENA primary metagenome ERZ1090864 (study PRJEB33644, sample SAMEA5815743) | chicken gut metagenome | biome: Chicken; feature: Gastrointestinal Tract; material: Caecum | place: Ireland | collected 2019-01-01 | study: A study of the...
CGATTTACAAATTTTTGGTTTTTGCTTTCTTTTCTTTACTTCCTATCTTTTCGGCTCGTTTCGCGCCACCGGCGCGGGAGTGCGTTTTGGGGTAAGGGGAGGGGTGTGTTTTGTATATTTATGCTTTAGCCCTCTCAGTCTCGCTTCGCTCGACAGCTCTCCCGCACGCGGGAGAGCCAAAACGAAACCTATAGGCTACTGCCTCCCACGCGTGCGGGGGAGGTGCCGCCGCAGGCGGCGGAGAGGGCTAAAAATGCGCCGGCTGTGAGAGGGCAACAAAAAAGCGCCCGCTTGCGCGGGCGCCTCGATGGTACTTTGGTTTATCCTCGGCCGGCTGGCTTACAGCTCGGTCTTCCACAGGCCGTGGAGGTTGCAGTAGGCGTAAGCGGCCACGACCTTGTCGCCTTCGGCCAGGGCAAAGACAGCCTTGGGCTCGGCGTCGGCGGCCAGCTCCTTGCGCTGGACGCCCTGCTCGGTCTGCAGGACCACCCACTGGATCAGGTGAGCCTCGGTCATGGGGTGGGCGACCGAGCCCACGGTGACGGTGACGGTGCTGCCGTCCACCGAGATGACGGGCTTGTGCTTCTCGCCGGCGGCGTCAACGGTGTTGGGGACCAGCTCCTTCATGGGCTCGCCGCAGCAGATCATGGGCACGCCCGAGTTGTAGACCATACCGGCCAGGTTGCCGCAGTGGGTGCAGACGAAGAACTTCAGCTCTTTCATGGTATTCTCTCCTTTGTATCTCTATGGTTTCGCGGGCCGCGGGTGCGGCCTGTGGTTCGTGGTTGGCGGGGAGGTGGGTGTTTGCCTCTCCTGATGGTCCTAGTATACCCCATTTTGCGGCCTGCGTCTGTGACCGCATCACCCTAACAAATGAAAATGCCGGGCAGCTTTCCAGATGCCGTCCTCGTCCACGCTGGCGGTGACATAGTCGGCCGCGGCCTGGACGGCAGGGGCCGCGTTGCCCATGGCCACCCCGATGCCGGCGGCCCGCAGCATCTCCATATCGTTGCCGCCGTCCCCAAAGGCGATGGCTTCCGCCGGGGTCAGCCCAAAGCGGGCCAGCATCCGGGCCATGCCCTCGGTCTTGCCCCCGTCGGCGGGGATGATGTCGGCAAAGACGTCGTTCCAGCGCACCGCCTTGAAGCCGGGCACCGCCGCCGCGAAGGGGGCGTCCAGGTCCGGGGGCATATAGGCGTTCAGCTGGTAGGTGACGCGGGTCAGGGCCCGGGCGGGGTCCTCGACGGGGTGGTCGGGCAGACCCATCCCGGCGGCCCGGCAGCGGGCGTTCACCGCCTCGCTGTGGCGGTTGTCGTAGACGTAGTCCGCCTCGCAGAAGGTGCAGACCACGTCGGGGTGGTCTTCCAGCCAGCGCAGCAGGGCCGGCACCGAGGCCGCGGGCAGCGGCTGGTTATAAAAGGGCACGCCGTCGGCGTCGGTGCAGCACTGGCCGTTGGTCAAAACGTAGCCGTCGAAGCGGAAGTCCAGTTCCTCCCGCAGCGGGGTCAGGTACATGGGCGGGCGGCCGCTGGCGATGAACAGCCGCAGGCCGGCGTCCCGCATCCCCTGCAAAGCCCGCGCCGCGGAGGCGGGCACCCGCCGGGTGGCAAAGCTGAGCAGGGTGCCGTCGATGTCAAAAAAGGCAGCTTTGATCTTCTGCATGGGGGTCAAAATTCACCTGCCTTCAGCTTGTCCAGCACCTCGAACAGGCTGGCGCACTGGGCGGTGAAAAGCCCCCGCATCTCGTCCGTCACCGGCATCAGGTCGGGCACCATCACGGTGACAAAGCCGCCGGCCGCGCCGGCCCGCACCCCGTTGTGGCTGTCCTCCAGCACAAGGCAGCGGGCGGGCTCTGCGCCCAGCTTGGCCGCCCCCAGCAAAAAGGCTTCCGGGTCGGGCTTGGAATGGCTGACCATCTCGCCGGCCACCACGGCCTTGAAATAGCGGCCGAGGCCCCAGTTGTCCAGATTGCGGCGGATCACCGCCTCGCTGCTGGACGACACCACCGCTATGGGGATGCCTTTTTCATCCAGCCAGGCCAGCAGTTCGTCCAGGCCCGGCTTTTTGGGCACCGGCTTGCGGAACGTCTCGACCGCCAGCTGGTGGAACCGGTCCAGGATGGCCTCGGCCGGGCAGTCCGGCCCGTAGTAGCTGCGCAGGACGCCCCGCAGCGTCTCCCCTGCCGTGCCCCGGGCGGCCTGGGCCAGGCCCTCCCGGTAAGGCAGGCCGAATTTGGCCAGGGCCGGGGCCCAGAAGGTGCCCCACAGGCGCTCGGTATCGAACATCAGGCCGTCCATATCAAACAGAACTGCTTGTATCATACTTCTCCTCATATCGCTTTCCAAAAATCCCCTCTTGCCGGGCCGAACCGCCCGGTCTCCGGTTTTATTATAGCACAATCCCGCGCAACTTGCAGCAGGTTAAGATGAAAATATCTGCCGCCCCTCTTGTAAAATTCTCACTTGATATTATAATTAGTCATAGTAACGTTTGCGCGGAGCGGGAGGCGGGGGCCTTCCGCGGCTCCGGCGCAGAGAGTGAGAAAAGAGGGAATATCATGTTGGACATCAAAATCACCCGCACCGCCGCACCCAAGGCGAAGCCGGAGGACGAGTCCAAGCTCGGTTTCGGCAAGATCTTCACCGATCACATGTTTGTGATGAATTATACCGCCGGCCAGGGCTGGCACGATGCGCGCATCGTGCCCTACGGCCCCTTCCAGCTGGACCCCGCCACTGCCGTGCTGCACTATGCCCAGGAAATTTTTGAGGGCATGAAGGCTTACCGCACCGCCGACGGCACCATCCAGCTGTTCCGGCCCGACTGCAACGCCAAGCGTATGCAGGACTCCGCCGACCGTCTGTGCATCCCCGCCATCCCTGAGGACGACTACATCCAGGCCGTCAAGGCCATCGTGGACGTGGACCGCGACTGGGTCCCCCACTCGGACGGCGCGTCCCTGTATATCCGCCCCTTTGTCTTTGCCTGCGACGTGGGCCTGGGCGTCCACGCCTCCAAGGAATATATCTTCTGCATCATCTGCTCCCCCTCCGGCGCCTACTACGCCGAGGGCATCAACCCCGTCCGCATCTACGTGGAGGACGACTACATCCGCGCCGCCCCCGGCCTGACCGGCTTTACCAAGTGCGGCGGCAACTACGCCGCTTCCATCAAGGCCGGCGAGCTGGCTGAGGAGCAGGGCTACGCCCAGGTGCTGTGGCTGGACGGCGTCGAGAAGAAGTACGTCGAAGAAGTGGGCAGCATGAACATCATGTTCAAGATCGACGGCAAGGTCTACACCGCCGCCACCGTGGGCACCGTGCTGCCCGGCGTCACCCGCCGCAGCTGCATCGAGCTGCTGAAGGACTGGGGCTACGAGGTCATCGAGGGCAAGCTGGCCATCGCCGACGTCATGGCCGCCGCCCGGGAAGGCAAGCTGGAGGAAGTCTTTGGCACCGGCACCGCCGCCGTCGTCTCCCCCGTCAAGGAACTGGTCTGGAAGGGCGAGCACGCCTACATCGGCGACGGCAAGATCGGCCCCGTCACCCAGAAGCTGTACGACACCATGACCGGTATGCAGTGGGGCCGCCTGCCCGACACCAAGGGCTGGATCGTCCCGGTGGAGAAGGTCTACTGATCCGTTTATCCCGCACACCACTCCCGCCCCGCAGAACAGGCGGGAGTTTTTCGTTCCTCAGGGCGGGCTTTGCCGCGTGGCCGGGTGGGGGCGGTTTCAATCTATCGTTCGTTCCCGCCGGGTCGATAGAATTTTTTGCTGGCAGCCCGCTTTACTTCCGCAATTTACTGTGTTAAACTAATAGGTGCCCAAGGCCCGGCCTGCGGGCTCCAAAAAGGAGATCTATGGTCAACAAATGGAGCGTCCCCTACCCCGCCGTCACCGGCGAGGAACCCCGGGACGCATATCTCTATCTGCCGGTGGGCTATGACGACGACCCCGGCCGCCGGTATCCGGTGCTGTATATGTTCGACGGCCAAAATGTCTTTTGGGACCAGGACGCCACCTACGGCAAAAGCTGGGGGATGGAAGCCTTCCTGGACGCCTACGAGGTGCCCCTGGTGGTGGCGGCCCTGCAGTGCAACACCGGCCGCAACAACGAGCGCCTGAACGAGTATTCCCCCTACCGCTTTGACGACCCCCAGTTCGGCCATTTCGACGGCCGCGGGGACGACACCATGCGGTGGTTCATTGAGGAGTTCAAGCCCTTTGTGGACGCCAACGTCCGCACCCTGCCCGACCGGGCGCACACTTTCATCGGGGGCAGCTCGATGGGCGGACTGATGAGCCTGTACGCCCTGTTCCAGTATAACCATGTGTTCAGCCGGGCGGCGGCCTTGTCCCCGTCCATCTGGGTCGCGCCCGAAAAGCTCAAGAGCCTGGTGGCCCACGCCAAGGTCCGCCAGGACACCGTCCTGTACATGGACTACGGCTCCCGCGAGATGGGCAACCACACCGGGATGCGGCGGGACTTCGGGGCGTTCGGTGCCAAGGTGCTGAACCGCGGCGTCCACCTGACCATGCGCATTGTGCCGGGCGGCACCCACAGCGAGGCCAGCTGGGAGCGGCAGCTGCCCTTTGTGATGGAAACGCTGTTCTACGGCCTGGGCGACCCCCATGAATCCAACAACTGAGGAGGAATCCCAATGGAGACCCAATATTTCAAAGAATACAGCCCGGCGCTGGGCCGGGAGATGGAGTGCAAGCTGTACGGCCACGCCGGGCGGCCCATGCTGTTCATCCCCTGCCAGGACGGCCGCTTTTTCGACTTTGAAAACTACCACATGGCCGGCACCCTGGCCCCCTGGATCGACTCCGGGCAGGTGATGGTCCTGTCCATCGACACCATGGACAAAGAGAGCTGGTCGGACAAGGACGGCGACCCCTACTGGCGCATCCGCCGCTATGAACAGTGGATCGACTACATCGTGAACGAGGCCGGCCCCATGCTGCAGCACATCGCCCAGGAGAAAAACGGCTGGGACGGCCTGCCCGGCATCATCCCCTTCGGGTGCAGCCTGGGCGCCACCCACGCCCTGAACCTCTACCTGCGCCACCCCGACCTGTTCGACGGGTGCCTGGCCCTCAGCGGCATTTATACCGCCAGCTACGGCTTTGGGGACTATATGGACGACGTGGTCTACCGCAACTCGCCGGTAGACTACATGGCCAACTTCCCCACCGACCATCCCTTCGTGGACTATTACCGCGCCAAAAAGGCGGTGGTCTGCTGCGGCCAGGGCGACTGGGAGCAGCCCGCCACCACCTGGCGGATGAAGGAGATCTTCGAGCAGAAGGGCATCCCTGTCTGGGTGGACCTGTGGGGCTACGATGTGTGCCATGACTGGCCCTGGTGGTACCAGCAGGTCATCTACTATATGCCCTACCTGCTGGGCTGACGCCCGGAAGGGCCTTTCCCGGCCCGGCTGCGGCCCGCGCCCAATGTATGCGTCCTGACGGCCCCTGTGCGGCGCCGCCGGGCCAAACGTGGAATCTGGAGGAATCTGTATGAAAAACTTTATCTTCATCTCCCCGAACTTCCCCACCAACTACTGGCAGTTCTGCCATGAGTTGAAAAACAACGGGATGAACGTGCTGGGCATCGGCGACCAGCCCTATGACGAGCTGATGCCCGAGCTGAAAGAGAGCCTGCACGAATACTACAAGGTCGGCAGCCTGGAAAACTACGACGAGGTCTACCGCGCCGTGGCCTTCTTCGCCTTCAAGTACGGCAAGATCGACTGGCTGGAGTCCAACAACGAGTACTGGCTGGAGCAGGACTCCCGCCTGCGGACCGACTTCAACATCACCACCGGCTTCCACATCGAGGACATCCCCCGCATCAAGTACAAGAGCAAGATGAAGGCCTACTACCAGAAGGCCGGCATCACCACCGCCCGCTACCACATGGTGGACAACTACGACGGCTGCCGCAAGTTCATCGACGAGGTGGGCTATCCCGTGGTGGTCAAGCCGGACAACGGCGTGGGCGCGTCGGACACCTACAAGCTGTCCACCGACCAGGAACTGAAGGACTTTCTGGCCTATAAATCGGCGGTGCACCCCTTTGCCCCCTACATCATGGAGGAGTTCGTCCACGCCGAGGTGAACAGCTACGACGCCATCATCGACGCCCACGGCAACCCCATCTTTGAGGCCGGCAACGTCACCCCCATGTCCATCATGGACATCGTCAACAACAACGACAACTCCATCTACTACATCGTCAAGGACCTGCCCGACGACACCCGGGCCGCCGGCCGCGCCGCCGTCAAGAGCTTCGGGGTCAAGAGCCGGTTCATCCACTTCGAGTTCTTCCGCATGACCGAGGACCAGCCCAGCATGGGCGAAAAGGGCAAGATCGTGGCGCTGGAAGTGAATATGCGCCCCTGCGGCGGCTTCACCCCCGACATGATCAACTTCTCCCGCTCCACCAACGTCTACAAGATCTGGGCCGATATGGTGGCCTTCGGCGGCACCGATATGCCGGTGGGCGAGCACTTCTACTGCGCCTACGCAGGCCGCCGGGACGGCAAGCCCTTCCTGTACAGCCACGAGCAGATCATGCAGAAGTACCAGCAGAATATGCGGATGGTGGACCGCATCCCCGACGCCCTGGCCGACGCCATGGGCAACCAGATGTACGTTGCCACCTTCTCCACCGAGGAAGAAATGAACCAGTTCTACCAGGACGTCCTGGCCTGCAACTGATCCCCTCATACCTTAACGCAAACGATCCCCTGACCGCCAACCGGCAGCCAGGGGATCGTTTTGTTTTGCTGTGTTTTTACGGTTCGTTTACCGGACGATCTTGCCGGTGGCGTTCTTGGGGAAGGGCTCGGTGCGGAACTCCACAGCGGTCATCCGCTTGTACAGGGGCAGGGTGCGGTTGGCCTCGGTGATGAAGGCCCGGACCGCCTCCTGGGCATCTGCGGCGCAGTAGATCTCGGCGCAGATGCGGCCGTCCTTCTCCTTGACCAGGCACTCCTGGACGCCGTCGCAGCCGGCCACGATCTTTTCCAGCTCCTCGGGGCTGACGTTCTCGCCGTTGGCCAGGATGATGAGGTTCTTCTTGCGGCCGGTGATGTAGTAGTAGCCGTCCTCGTCCTTGCGGACCAGGTCCCCGGTGTGGAACCAGCCGTCGGCGTCCAGCACCTCGGCGGTCAGCTCCGGCTCCTTGTAGTAGCCCATCATGACGGGGTCGCCCTTGATGCACAGCTCCCCATCCTGGATGGAGTACTGGCAGATGGGCTCGTCGCCCACGCCCACCGACGCCATATGGGCGGCGCTCTGGTCGTTGTTCCAGGTGCCGTCGCCGGCGGTCTCGGTCAGGCCGTACATCTGCATGATGAAAAAGCCGTTGTGCATCAGATCGAGCATCTGCTGGGCCGAGCAGGCGGCCGCGCCGCAGGTCAGGATGCGCAGCCGGCCGTAACGCTCCCGGCGGCCCCGCATCACGTCCCGGTGGATGTTCTGCAGGATGACCGGCACGGCGGCCATGGTATCGCTGGGCATCAGCTCCAAATCGCGGTAGAAGTTGCGCAGGTCGGGGCAGAGGTTGTGGGCCATGCCCATGATCGCCCAGCTGACCAGACAGGTAAAGGCCGCGATGTGGAACATGGGCAGGATGGTAAAGTGGCAGAAATCGTAGTGGTCCACGCCCATCTCCTCCAGCATGACCCGGAAGGGGTCGCAGTAGGCCGGCATGGGGGCGAACAGGTTCTTCTGGCTCAGCATGACGCCCTTGCTGTGGCCGGTGGTGCCCGAAGTGAACATGATGGCCATGAGGGCTTCCCGGTCTTTGCACTCGTGGATCTCGGCGGGGGCGCAGCCCTTGTAGCTGTCGATGGGCATCAGCTTATCCCCATAGGCGTCCTGGAGGGCGGGCTCCCGCTCGAGGTAGCGGCCGTCGTGGAGGATGGCGCTGGCTTCCACCAGGTCCAGCTCGTAGCGGATGTCCTCCCAGCTCTTTTGCAGGTTGAGGGGCACCAGCACCGCGCCGGTCAGGATGGTGCCGAAAATGCTGACGGCATAGTCGTAGCTGTTGGCGGCCAGCACGCAGACCCGCTTGCCCTCGATGTCCGGGACGGCGGCTTCCAGCGCCGCCGCCTGACAGCGGATGTCGTGGGCGTACTGGCGGTAGGTGATCTCCCGCACGCCCTGGATCGCGTCGTCGTAGTAGCGGACGGCGATGCGGTCGGCATAGTGGATCTCCATGCGGAGCACCAGCTGGTAAATGGTCGAAACAGGGATTTTGATCTTAGCCATAACGTTCCTTTCCGTCTTGCAGACGCTGCGCCGCCGGGGCGCGCGGCAGGACGGAAAGGAGACGGTCAGTCCCTCTGGATCTTGCCCAGCGCGTTGCGCGGCAGCGGTTGATCGGTAAATTCCACCGCCGCGATCCGCTTGTACAAGGGGAGGGTGCGGTTGGTTGCTTGGATGAACGCCCGGACCTGGTCCTGGGCGGCGGGCAGACAGCAGATGCGGGCGCAGATCTTGTCCCCCTTCTGGCGGACCAGGACCTCCCGCACCGCGGGGATCTTGCCCAGCAGCGTTTCCAGCTCTTCCGGGCTGACGTTCTCGCCGCTGGGCAGGATCATCAGGTTGTTTTTGCGGCCGGTCAGGTAGATATAGCCGTCCTCGTCGATGCGGGCCAGGTCCCCGGTGTGGAACCACCCGTCCTTCAGGACGGCGGCGGTGGCCGCAGGGTCGTTGTAGTAGCCCAGCATGACGGCCTCCCCTTTCATGCACAGTTCGCCGTCCTCCAGGCGGTACTCCATGTCGGGGTCGCGCAGGCCCACCGAGGCCAAGTGCGCGGGGTCCTGGGCGCTGTTCCAGCCACCGTCCCCCACCGTCTCGGTCAGGCCGTAGGTCTGGATGATGGTAAAACCGTGCTCGATGAGGGCGGCCAGCATCTGGGGGTCGTAGGTGGCGGCCCCGCAGGTGAAGATGCGCAGTTTGCCGAGCCGCGCCGCCTTGCCCTTGACCACATCGTGGTGGATGGATTTGAGCAGCGTGGGCACCACCGCCATGACGTCGCTGGGCATGGCGGCAAGGTCACGGTAAAAGCGCCGCAAATCGGTGCAGAAGTTGACAGCGTTGCCGCTGATGCTCCACGAGACAAGGCTGGTCAAAGCCGCCACATGGAACAGGGGCAGCACATTGAAGGCCGAGAACTGGTAGTCCTCGGGCAGGCCGAACTGGCGGCGCACCGTATGGAACGGCTCGGTGAACAGCCGCATGGGGGCAAAGAGGTTGCGCTGGCTCAGCATGACCCCCTTGCTGCGGCCGGTGGTGTCGGAGGTAAAGAGGATGAGGGCCAAAGCGTCCTGATCGGGGCATTCAGACAATTCGGCCAGCTCGGTGCAGCCGGCAAAGGCGCCGATATCCAGCACCAGACCGCCGTACCCCGCAAAGCGGGGTTCCCGCTCCCGGTAGGAGCCGCCGGCCAGCACGCAGTCCACGTCCGCCTGGGCCAGCTCGGCCGAGAGTTCCTGCCAGCTTTTTTCGTAGTTGAGGGGGACGGCCACCGCCCCCGCCAGGATGCACCCAAAGATGGCCACGGCGTAGGAATAGCCGGTGCGGGCCACAAGCCCGATGTGCCGGCCCCGGACGCCGGGGACGTTCCGCCGCAGGTAGCCCACCATCCGGCGGATGTCGGCGGCATACTCCCGGTAGCGGATCTCCCGCACACAGCCGGCGGCCTCATCATAGCAGCGCACCGCCACCCGGTCGGGCCAGGCCGTTTCCATGTTCACCACGTCCTGGTAGACGGTGGAGATCCAGAAAGTCTGGGCCAGGGCCTGCTCCATGGCGCGGCGGGCCCGGGCCGAATCCCGGGCCTCGAAGGAGGCCAGCATCTCCTTATACCAGCGGACCGCCACCTGGACGCTCTGCCGGCGGACGTTCTGCCGGTAGGCCGACTGCATGGCGTCGTCGATGATCTGGTAGATCTGCTGCATCATGCTGCTGCGGGTCAGGCGGGCCACCATGGCGTGGAACGCGCTGTCCAGCCGGGCAAAGGCAGCCAGGTCCCCTTCGGCCTGCTCCATCTGGTCCAGCAGCTGCCGCAGGCCGGCGATCTCCCGGTCGGTGGCCCGGCGGCAGGCGATCTCGCAGATGGGCCCCTCCACGATCCGGCGGAAGGTCAGGATATCCCGCAGCGTCTCCTGCCCCAGGTAGAGCATGGGCACCAGCTGGTTCAGCGCCGCGCCGGCCTCGGGCCCCCGGATGAAGGACCCCTCGCCGAAGCGGGTCTCCAGCAGGCCCAGCCCGCTCAGGCGCTGGAGGGCGTTGCGCACCGTCACCCGGCTGACGCCGAACTGGGCGGCCAGCTCGTTTTCCGAGGGGAGCTTGTCGCCGGGCTTCCAGCCTCCGGACAGGATCTGCTCCCGCAGCTGGTCAAAGACCTGCTGGCTGACGCTGCTCTTGACAACTTTCTTGATGGACATCGTCGGACGCTCCTTTGATAAGATGGTTGTTCTTATTGTAACATCCGGCGCGGAAATTTACAATTCTTCCAGCGCGGCAAAACGCTGCGCCGGGGACATGACTTTTTACAGCGATTCTTCTTCGGGCGCGGCCTCGGGCGCAGGAGCGCCGGCTGCGGCGATCTTGTTGCCGATGGAGGCCGCTGCCAGCGAGCCGCCCAGGATGATGGCGCCGCCCACCCAGAACACCGCCATCTGGTAGCCGATGAGGGCGGGGGTGATGGCCTCAAAGTTGACGGTGGCGACGGTCAGATACGCAAACGCCACGTTGTTGCAGGCCACCGGGCAGACGGTGCCGCCCAGGATGATGACCGCCAGCACGATGCCGATGCTGATGGAGAAAGCCCCCAGCAGCCCCAGAGAAGGGGCCAGGCCGAAGGTGCCCGCATGGAGCCCCAGCGCCGCGATCAGCCCCAGCGTGCCCCCCGCAAAGATGGAGGAGACATTTTTCATATCGGCCCCGAGGGCGAAGAAAAAGATGGTGACGAAGTACAGCGGCCAGCCGGTGACCCCCAGCGCGATGGCGGCCACGTTGACGATGAAGATCCAGATCAGCACGCAGGTGGTGACGATGACCTGATGGCGGTTGGGTTTCTGAAAGATGGACATAAGAGCCTCCCGTCTGCGCCCGCCGCCCCCGCCCTGTGCGGAAGCCGCGGCGCGCGTCAAATTGTATACCTGTATTACAGGTGCGCTACAAGGATACCACGCCGGGCCGGCGGTGTCAATGGTCCGGCGGCAATTTTCCCGCCGGACGCCCGGCGCGGGCCGCGGCAAACTTTGCACAACCTTTCAAAGTGTGGTATACTGTTACGGCAATCGTTCAACCGTTTACAAGCAAGAGGTGCGCTTTTATGAAAATTCCAGCCCGCGGCTTTACCCACGCCGGCAAGTTCCACGCCGACGACGTGTTTGCGACCGCGCTTTTGCAGATCCTGCGCCCCGACATCAAGGTGACGCGGGGCTTTGTGGTGCCGGAAAACTTTGACGGCATCGTCTACGACATTGGGGACGGGATGTTCGACCACCACCGCGAGCCGCGCCAGACCCGGCCCAACGGGGTGCCCTACGCGGCGTTCGGGCTGCTGTGGCGGGTGCTGGGCCCTGGCCTGGTGGGCGAGCGGCAGGCCCGCCTGATCGACGAAAATTTCATCCAGCCTCTGGACCTCAACGACAACACCGGCGAACAGAACAGCCTGTGCGACGCCATCGGCTTTTTTAACCCCACCTGGGACTCGCCCGACAGCGCCGACGACCGCTTTTTCGAGGCGGTGGCGGTGGCAAAGCAGATCCTTTCCCGCCAGATCGAGGCGGCCAACGCCGTCAACCGTGCGGACGAAAAGGTGCGGGCGGCCTATGCCGCCTCCCGGGACGGCATCGTGGTGCTGCCCTGCTACCTGCCCTGGAAAAACGGCCTGTACAAGACCGACGCTTTGTTCGTGGTCTACCCCAGCCAGCGGGGCGGCTGGAGCGCCCAGTGCGTCACCGACCACCGGACCAAAAAGCCCAAGCTGCCCTTCCCCGCCTCGTGGGCAGGCCAGCCCCAGGACGTCATCGAGGCCCGCAGCGGCCTGGCGGGCATCAGCTTCTGCCACGCCAGCCGCTTTCTGATCACCGCCGCCGACAAGCAGACCGCTGTGGCCGCCTGCCGGCTGGTCCTCAAGTACAATGGCAGCAATGGAAAATCGTGAGATCATGGCCCCTGCCTACGTCTATATGGTCCGCTGCGGGGGCGGGCAGCTCTATACCGGCTGGACCACCGACCCCGCCGCCCGGCTCCACGCCCACAAGACCGGCCAGGGGGCCAAGGCCACCCGCGCTTTCGGCGCCCTGAGCCTGGCCTATCTCGAGCCCTGCCCCGATAAATCCGCGGCCCTGCGGCGGGAAGCCGCCCTGAAAAAGCTGCCCAAAGCCGAAAAGGAAGCCCTCTGCGCCGCCTGGGCCGAAAAGAACCGGCCCCGCCTGTCCATGGCCACCCGGGCCGACGCCGCCGACATTTTGCAGCTTTACAACTGGTACGTCCTGCACCGGACCGCCACCTACCAGATCACCCCTTCCACCCTGCCCGAATACGAGGCTTGGGTGGAGAACACCCTGGCCCGCGCGCCCCTGCTGCTGGCCCGGGACGGGGACGGCCGCCTGCTGGGCTATGCCTGCGCCCACCGCTACCACCCGCGGGAGGCCTTTGACTGGGACGTCGAGAGCACCATCTACTGTGCCCCCGACGCCTGTTCGGCCGGGGTGGGCAAAGCCCTGTACGGGGCCCTGCTCGAGCTGCTGCGGATGCAGGGCTACTGGAACGTCTACGCCCTGCTGGCCGACCCCAACCCCGCCAGCGAGCGCTTCCACGAAAAGTTCGGCTTTGTCTGCGTGGGCCGCCAGCCTCACACCGGCTATAAGTTCGGCCGCTGGGGCGGTATGTCCATTTGGTGGCTGCCCCTGCGCAAGGGCAGCGCCGCCCCTGCGCCCGTCCGCCTGCATCTGACGCCGGACGAGGCGGCCGCCGTCCTCCAAAAGTATACCACAGCGTGAACCCTGTCCCCGCGCTTTGTTGGAAGGCGCGGGGATTTTTCGATTCCGCATTGCATATATTTGCATAATATACAGCAAAAACTGCATAAAAATACAAATTGCCTTAAAACCGCCCCGCAAACTGCAAAAGGTTTGGCATTTTTCTGCATTGACGCTCACGGCCCGGCGGGTATAATAGGGACAGACGCGCAAAACGGCGCGCAGGACCGCACCGACAGGGCGTGCGGAAGAAAGTGTGAAACCCGCCGCGAGGCGAAAAAGGAGCGAACTGTCATGAAGAAAAAGGAAGACATCAAAAAGGTCGTGCTGGCCTACTCCGGGGGCCTGGATACCTCCATCATCATCCCCTGGCTGAAAGAGAACTATAACAACTGCGAGGTCATCGCCGTGTCGGGCGACGTGGGCCAGGGCACCGAGCTGGACGGCCTGGAAGAGAAAGCCAAAAAGACCGGCGCTTCCAAGCTGTATGTGCTGGACCTGAAGAAAGACTTTGTCGAGAACTACATCTTCCCCACCCTGAAGTTCGGCGCCAAGTACGAGGATTACCTGCTGGGCACCTCCTTCGCACGGCCCTGCATCGCCAAGGCCCTGGCCGACATCGCCATCCAGGAGGGCGCCGACGCCATCTGCCACGGCTGCACCGGCAAGGGCAACGACCAGGTCCGCTTTGAGCTGACCCTGAAGGCCTTCTGCCCCGATATGGCCATCATCGCCCCCTGGCGCGAGTGGGACATCAAGAGCCGCGACGAGGAGATCGACTACGCCGAGGCCCACCACATCCCCCTGCGCATCAGCCGCGAGACCAACTACTCCAAGGACAAAAACCTCTGGCACCTGTCCCACGAGGGCATGGACCTGGAAAACCCCGCCAACGAGCCCCAGTACAATAAGCCCGGTTTCCTGGAGCTGGGCGTCAGCCCCGAGCAGGCGCCCGATGTGCCCACCTATGTGACCATCCACTTTGAGAAGGGCATCCCCACCGCCGTGGACGGCAAAGAGATGGGCGCGGTCGAGCTGGTCGAATACCTGAACAAGGTGGGCGGCGAAAACGGCATCGGCCTGCTGGACATCGTCGAGAACCGCCTGGTGGGCATGAAGAGCCGCGGCGTCTACGAGACCCCCGGCGGCGCCATCCTCTACAAGGCCATCAACGTCCTGGAGACCATCACCCTGGACAAGGAGAGCGCCCACTTCAAGGCCCAGCTGGCCCAGAAGTACGCCGACATCGTCTACAACGGCCAGTGGTTCACTCCCCTGCGGGAGGCGCTGGACGCCTTTGCCGACAGCCTGGAAAAGACCGTCACCGGCGACGTCAAGCTCAAGCTGTACAAGGGCAATATGATCAACGCCGGCGTCACCTCTCCGTACACCCTGTACGACGAGCAGACCGCCTCCTTCGGCGAGGACGACGACTACGACCAGGCCGATTCCGCCGGGTTCATCAACCTGTTCGGCCTGTCCATCAAAGAGCGGGCCAAGCTGTCCAAGAAGTGGCCCAAGGACTGATCCTCTCCGCTTTCCTCCCCTCTGTCTGAGCCTCACACTTTCCGGGCAGAGGTCAACAACAACCGGCCGCAAGGCCGGCGGCACCGCCGCAGGACGCGCTTCTTGCGGCGGCTTTGCCGTTTTACCGGGCGCAGTACGCGCGGTTCTGAAACAAGTCCCTCGTTTTTTGAAAGGAGCCTGTCATGGCTGAACAACTCTGGAAGGGCCGCTTTTCCAAAGCGGTGGATTCCCGCGTGAATGATTTCAACTCCTCCATCCGTTTCGACCAGCGGATGATCGCCCAGGATATGAAGGGCAGCGGCGTCCACGCCGCCATGCTGGCCCGGCAGGGCATCATCTCGGAGGCCGACTGCGAGGCCATCCTCGGCGGGCTGGCCTCCATCGCGGACGATTTGGCTTCCGGCGCGCTGGAGATCGACCCCGCCGCCGAGGACGTGCACACCTTTGTGGAGCAGACCCTCACCGCCCGCATCGGCGACGCCGGCAAGCGGCTGCACACCGGCCGCAGCCGCAACGACCAGGTCGCCCTGGACATCCGGCTCACCCTGCGGGACGAGAGCGTCCGCCTGCAGGGGCTGATCGCGGACCTGGTCCGGGTCATCTGCAAAAAGGCCGGGGAAAACACCGCCTCGGTGATGCCGGGCTACACCCACCTGCAGCGGGCCCAGCCCGTCACCTTCGGCCACGCCCTGATGGCCTACGCCTGGATGCTGCTGCGGGACCTTGGCCGCTTTGTGGACGCCACCCGCCGCATGGACAGCCAGTGCCCTCTGGGCTCGGGCGCGCTGGCCGGCACCACCTACCCGCTGGACCGGGCTTTCACCGCCGAAAAGCTGGGCTTTGACGCCCCCTGCCCCAACAGCATGGACGGCGTGTCCGACCGCGATTTCTGCATCGAGCTGGCGGCGGCCATCTCCACCTGCATGATGCACCTGTCCCGCCTGTCGGAGGAGATCATCCTCTGGTGCAGCTGGGAATTCAAGTTCGTCGAGCTGGACGACGCCTTCACCACCGGCTCCTCCATCATGCCCCAGAAGAAAAACCCCGACGTCACCGAGCTGATCCGGGGCAAGACCGGCCGGGTCTACGGCGACCTGAACACCCTGCTGGTGATGATGAAGGGCCTGCCCCTGGCCTACAACAAGGATATGCAGGAGGACAAAGAGGCCATCTTTGACGCGGTGGACACTTTGTCCCTCTGCCTGACCACCATCACCCCCATGCTGGACACCATGCGCACCCTGCCGGCCAATATGCGCCGGGCGGCGGCGGCCGGCTTCATCAACGCCACCGACTGCGCCGACTACCTGACCAAGAAAGGGATGCCTTTCCGGGACGCCTACAAGCTGACCGGCCAGATGGTGGCCGACTGCATCGCCTCCGGCAAGGTGCTGGAGGAGCTCACCCTGGACCAGTTCCAGGGCTACAGCCCCCTGTTCGGGCAGGACGTCTACCAGGCCATCGACCTGGTCAACTGCTGCGAGGGCCGCACCAGCTACGGCGGCCCCAGCGCCGCCAGCGTCAAGGGGCAGATCGCACAGGCCCTGGACGCTCTGGACGCCTGGGAGAAAGGGGCTAAAGCATGAGCTGCAAAGTATTCATCGACGGCTCCTCCGGCACCACCGGCCTGCGCATCGCCGAGCGGCTGGCCCGGCGGCCCGAGCTGGAACTGCTCACCATCTCCGAGGCCGACCGCAAGGACCTGGCCCGCCGGGCCGAGGTCATCAACGCGGCCGACCTGGCCTTTCTCTGCCTGCCCGACGCCGCCTCGAAGGAAGTGATCCCTCTGGTGGACCCGCAGGTCAAGGTGCTGGACACCTCCACCGCCTTCCGCACCGCGCCGGGGTGGGTGTACGGCTTCCCCGAGCTGCACGGCCAGCGGGAAGCCATCCGCGCCGCCCGCCGGGTGGCCGTGCCGGGGTGCCACGCCTCGGGCTTCATCGCCCTGGCCCGCCCCCTGGTGGAGCTGGGCCTCGTCCCGGCGGATTACCCCTTCAGCTGCCACAGCCTAACCGGCTATTCGGGCGGCGGCAAAAAAATGATCGCCGAATATGAGGACGCCGCCCGCCCCGCCCTTTACAGCACTCCCCGGGCCTACGGCCTGACGCTGCACCACAAGCACCTGCCCGAAATGCAGGCGGTGTCCGGCCTTTCTGCGCCGCCGGTGTTCTGCCCCATCGTGGACGACTACTATTCCGGCATGGAGGTCACGGTCCCCCTGCGGATGGAGCTGCTGCCCGGCGTCACCCCGGCCCAGATCGCCGGGGCCCTGGCCGGCTACTACGCCGGCGAGCCCCTTTTCACCGTCCATCCCCTGGGCCAGCTGCCTGCGGACGGGATGCTGGCCGCCGGGGCCCTGCAGGGTTCCGACCGCATCGAGCTGTTCTGCACCGCCAGCCCCGACGGCAGCCAGATGCTGCTCATCTCCCTGTTCGACAACCTCGGCAAGGGTTCGTCGGGCGCGGCGGTCCAGTGCATGAATCTGATGCTGGGCCTGGACGAAACGGCCGGCCTCGAATGACGGCCCGGCGGGCAAAGCCCCTTTGCCCCACCACGATGTGATACGGCGCCCCAGGGCGTCTTTGGCCCCCGCAGGGGGCCTGCAAGGAGGAGGAAGTATAGCAATGCAGTATCAGGAAGTTACCGGCGGCGTGTGCGCCCCCAAAGGCTTTGCGGCGGCGGGCGTCCACTGCGGCATCCGCGCCAACCACTCGAAGTATGACCTGGCCCTCATCAAGGCCGACGTCCGCTGCGCGGCGGCGGGGGTCTACACCACCAACAAGGTCTGCGGGGCCCCCATCAAGGTGGACCGCGCCCATCTGGCCGACGGCTATGCCCAGGCCATCCTGGTCAACAGCGGCAACGCCAACACCTGCGCCGCCAACGGGGTGGACCTGGCCGAGGAATGCTGCCGCCTGACGGGCCAGGCCCTGGGCATCCCCGCAGAGGACGTTCTGCCCTCCTCCACCGGCGTCATCGGCCAGCCCATGACCATCGACCCCTTTGCCGCGGGCATCCCGGCAGCGGCCGCCAAACTGGCCCACAGCGCCGAGGGCAGCGCCGACGCCGCCACCGCCATCATGACCACCGACACCCACCGCAAGGAGTACGCCATCCAGTTCCAGCTGGGCGGCGTCACCTGCACCGTGGGCGCCATCGGCAAGGGCAGCGGGATGATCGCCCCCAACATGGCCACCATGCTGGCTTTCTACACCACCGACGCCGCCGTCAGCCCCGCCATGCTGCAGAAGGCCCTGCGCGAGGTGGTGCCCGGCACCTACAACCAGATGAGCGTCGATCTGGACACTTCCACCAACGACACCCTGCTCATCCTGGCGTCGGGCCTGGCCGGCAACGCGCCCATCGAGGCCGAGGGCCCCGACTACGACGCCTTTGTGGCCGCTCTGACCGCCATTGCCGAGCATATGTGCGCCGAGCACGCCGGCGACGGCGAGGGCGCCACCCACCTGATCACCTGCGAAGTGACCGGCGCGCCCGACCTCAAGACCGCCCGGGCGGTGTCCCGCAGCGTGGTCTGCTCCAACCTGTTCAAGGCGGCCGTCTTTGGCCGGGACGCCAACTGGGGCCGCATCCTCTGCGCCATCGGCTACACGCCCGGGGATTTTTCCATCGACAAGGTCTGCGTCTGGCTGTCCAGCGCGTCGGGCGAAGTGTACGTCTGCGAGAACGCCGCCTACCACCCCTACAGCGAGGAGGAGGCCGCCAAAGTCCTGGCCGAGCACGACATCCTGGTGCGGGTGGACATGGGCCTGGGCAGCGCCAGCGCCAAAGCCTGGGGCTGCGATCTGACCTATGACTATGTGAAGATCAACGGGGATTACCGGACCTGAGAGAGGCGCTGAACGATGAAAAACGAAGAAATGGCACGCCTCTTTTCGGAGGCCACCCCCTACATCCAGAAGTACCATGGCAAGACCATGGTCATCAAATACGGCGGCAACGCCATGATCAACGAGGCCCTGAAGGACGCGGTCATGAACGACCTGGTCACCCTGACTTTGCTGGGGGTGCGGGTGGTCCTGGTGCACGGCGGCGGGCCCGCCATCAACGAGATGCTGCAAAAGGTAGGCGTCGAGAGCCGCTTTGTGGGCGGCCTGCGCGTGACCGACGGCCCCACCATGGAAGTGGTCCAGCAGGTGCTGGCCGGCAAGGTGAACAAGGACCTGGTGGCCAAGCTCCGCGGCCGCGGCGTGGGCCTGTGCGGCATGGACGGCCAGATGCTGCGCTGCACCGAGCTGGACAGCCGCCTGGGCTATGTGGGCGAGATCACCCATGTGGACACCACCCTGATCTCCAGCCTGCTGGACGGGGGGTATATCCCGGTCATCGCCACGGTGGGCATGGACGACCTGGGCCAGCCCTACAACATCAACGCCGACACCGCCGCGGCGCAGATCGCCATTGCCCTCAAGGCGGAAAAGCTGGTCTCGATGACCGACATCGCCGGCCTGCTGCGGGACAAAAACGACGAGAGCACCCTGATCCCTGAGGTGGACGTGAGCGAGATCGAGGGCTACAAGGACGCCGGCATCATCGCGGGCGGGATGATCCCCAAGATCAACGGCATGGCCGACGCCATCTACCAGGGCGTGCACGAGGCCGTCATCATCGACGGGCGGGTCCCCCACACCGTGCTGTTGGAGCTGTTCTCCAACCGGGGCTCCGGCACCCGGTTTTCCCGCCGCAGCCATCGGGAGTAAATGCGGGCGCACGCCCCCCTTTTTTGACACAAGCAGAAAGGTATTACCATGGATTCTGAAAAAGTCATTGCGCGGGACAACAACTACGTCCTGCATACCTATAACCGCAACCCCATCGTCCTGGAAAAGGGCCACGGCGTCCACGCCTACGGCCCCGAGGGCCAGAACTACCTTGATTTCACCAGCGGTATCGGGGTCAACAGCCTGGGCTACTGCGACCTGGAATGGGCCGAGGCCGTCTCCCGGCAGGCCCACAAGCTGCAGCACACCTCCAACCTCTACTACACCGCTCCCTGCTCCAAGCTGGCCAAGGCGCTCTGCCGCCGCACCGGCATGAACAAGGTGTTCTTCGGCAATTCGGGCGCCGAGGCCAACGAGGGCGCCATCAAGGCCGCCCGCAAGTACAGCCACGACCGCTACGGCGACGGCCGCAGCACCGTCATCACCCTGGTCAACAGCTTCCACGGCCGGACCCTGGCCACCCTGACCGCCACCGGCCAGGCCGGGTTCCACCAGCATTTCGGGCCCTTCAACGAGGGGTTCGCCTACGCGCCCGCCGGGGATATCGACACCCTGACCAAAATGGTGGACGAGCACACCTGCGCCATCATGCTGGAGCTGGTCCAGGGCGAGGGCGGCGTGGTGGCGCTGGACCCGCTGTTCGTGCAGGAAGTGCGCTCCCTGTGCGACGAAAAAGACCTGTGCCTGATCGTGGATGAGGTGCAGACCGGCGTGGGCCGCACCGGCACCTTCCTGGCCTGCGAGCAGTACAACCTGCGGCCTGACATCGTCACCCTGGCCAAGGGGCTGGGCGGCGGCCTGCCCATCGGCGCCGTGCTGGTCAACGACAAGATCGCCGCCGGCATGGGCCCCGGCACCCACGGCTCCACCTTCGGGGGCAACCCGGTGGTCTGCGCCGGGGCCAATGTGGTGCTGGACCGCCTGGACGAGCGGTTCCTGGCCGCCGTGCGGGAGCATGGCGCCCAGCTGCGCGCCGGGCTGGAAAAGCTGCCCCACGTCACCGAGGTGTCGGGCCTGGGGCTGATGCTGGGCGTCCAGTTCGAGGACGGCATCCAGGCTTCGGACGTGCTGGCCGCCTGCCGGGAGCGGGGCCTGCTGGTCCTGACGGCCAAGACCCGGCTGCGGCTGCTGCCGCCTCTGGTGGTCACCGCCCACGACATCGAGCGGGCGCTGGTGATCCTGGACGAGGTGCTGTGCGGGATGGACCCGCTCCGCCCGTGAGCGCGGGAGGGCAGCCATGAACCATCTGCTAAAAATGAACGACCTGACCCGGGAGGAACTGTACCACATCCTGGACGTGGCCGTGGAGCTGAAAGCCGCCCAGAAGGCCGGCGGCACCCCGCCTTTGCTGGCGGGCAAGAGCGTCGCGCTGATGTTCTCCAAAGCCTCTACCCGCACCCGCACCAGCTTTGAGGTGGGCGTGTTCCAGCTGGGGGGCCTGGGCAGCTACATGAACGCGGCCACCGAGCTGCAGGCCAGCCGGGGCGAGCCTTTGCGGGACACCGCACGGGTGCTGGGCCGGTATTACGACTGCATCGTCTGGCGCACCTACCGCCAGCGCGACCTCGAGGAGCTGGCCGAATATGCCGGGGTGCCGGTCATCAACGGCCTGACCGACTACGCCCACCCCTGCCAGGTGCTGGCCGACCTGATGACCATCTGGGAGCGCCGCGGCACTCTGGAGGGCCAGAAGCTCTGCTTTGTGGGCGACGGCAACAACATGGCCAACAGCCTGATCGTGGGCGGCCTGCTGGCCGGGATGCAGGTGACCTGCGTCTGCCCGCCGGCCTACCGCCCGGCCGCCGACGTGCTGATGTTCGCCCACCGGTACGGCCAGGCCTTCCGGCTGCTGCACGACCCCCGCGAGGGCGTCCGGGACGCCGACGTGGTGGTCACCGCCGTGTGGAACAACGCCGCCGGCGAGGAAGCCGAGCGCCGGATGCGGGACTTCCAGGGCTACCAGCTGACCAGCACCCTGCTGGCGGGCGCCAAGCCCGGCTGCATGGTGCTGCACTGCCTGCCCGCCCACCGGGGCGAGGAGATCTCGAGCGCCGTCTTTGAGGACCACGCCGACGAGATCTTCACCGAGGCGGAAAACCGCCTCCACGTCCAGAAGGCCGTCCTGGCCATCCTGCTGGCCGGCAAGTGACCCGCCCCGCATAAAAAAGCAAGAAAACCCGCTCTGGCAGTTGACGCCGGGGCGGGTTTTTGCTATAATAATAAAGCTGCAAAACAAAATATCTGGAGGAGTACTCAAGTGGTCGAAGAGGCGTGACTCGAAATCGGGTTGGATTTCTGGAGGGAGCGTCTCAGAAAACCAAGGGTTGAAGCCATTTTTCTGAGCCTTTTGTGCTTGGAGGAAGCGGGGTTCTCCCCTTTAGTTCTCTCCTAAGGCTTTTCAGCATCTACAATTTCATATCTGGAGCAGTACTCAAGCGGTCGAAGAGGCGTGACTCGAAATCTCGTAGATCGGTGACCCCGATGCCAGGGTTCAAATCCCTGCTGCTCCGCCAAACCGAAGGGACAGATGGATTATTCATTCATCTGTCCCTTCTTGTTTGCCGGCGCACCGTAATAGATTTGCACCCTGTGCGGTGAATGGCGTCTGCCATTATGATGCGCTGCCCAAGCCGAGACTGTTTGCCATTGCCTGTGCGGAAGAAAGTTTGGAGCTGTAATCCAAATGTGCGTAGATGTTTGCGGTGGTGGAGAAATCGCTGTGCCCCAGCCATTCCTGAATCTGCTTCATGGGTACGCCGTTGGCCAGCAGCAAGCTGGCGCAGGAGTGCCGCAGATCATGGAAGCGAATGGGCCGCATCCCGTTGGCTTTCAGAAGTTTGGGGAAGCTCTCGGAAATGTAGTTGGGTCGAAGGATGTTGCCTACCTCATCGACACAGAGGTAACCAAGATATTCCTTGTTGTAACATCTGCCGCACAGCTTCTTGTAAACTTCCTGCTGGCCTTTGATTTCAAGCAGCCGGTCACGAATCTCTGGAATAAGCGGCAGGGTGCGCAGACTGGACTTGTTCTTTGCCCGGTCGGCCTGCACCAAAACCTTCTTGCCATCCAGATACGCTTGGGTCAGGATATGCCTGATTTCCAGTGTGTTGGCCTCGAAGTCAATGGCATCCCATTTCAGGCCCAGGACCTCGCTCCGGCGCAGCCCGTAAAATGCGCCCAGAAGGACGGGGATTTCCAGCTTGGTGCCGCGGACGATTGCCAGCAGGGCATTGATTTCCTCAGCACTGTAAAAGTCCCCTCGAAAAGCGTTTTTCTTGGGCCGCTCGACCTTATCAGCCGGGTTGGTGGGTATCAGATCGATTTTCACCGCATATTTCAGAGCTTTGTGGATGTTTGCATGATAGTGGATCACCGAATTGGCGGTGACGCGCTCAAGCTGTTTTGTGTAGAACTCCTGGAGATCGACTGCCTTCAGGTCGGCCAGCCGTATTCCTTCTTTGCGGAAATAGGGCTCGATCACACCTTGAATCATGCCCTGGTAGCTGGCGTAAGTTGTGATTTGGATGGAGCTTTTAGCGATTTCAAGCCATTTCAGCATAAAATCAGCAAAAAGAATGTCGTTGTCCAGTCGAACCTCAGACGGAGATGTTGGAGGGACAAAAGTCCTTCTCCGTTCCTGCAGAAGGGCGTCCGCCTTCTTCTTGTTTTTCTTGACGGGTAATCCGGTAGCTTCCCATTTGGTCTTTCGCTTCCCGTTGCTGTCCTTGTAGTTCAGCACAATGTAGAAGAAACCGTTTTTCTCTTGCAGATGTCCTGCGACCATAGTCAAATCCTCCTTTCATGCCATACATGGCCTATGATACAGGCTTCTGCCGCTGACACTTTCATTATAAGCAGCAACGGAGCAGAACACAAGGATGTCACGCCTGTACAACGCTGGGCGCGAATTTCATCAGATAAGACACCAGATGTGCCTTGGGAATCCGATAAGAACGGCCGACCTTGAGGTTCTGAATCTGGCCGTCTTTCAAAAGGCGATACCCTGTTTTGGTGCTGACCTTCAAGATCTCGCACATCTGGTCAATGTTCAGCACATCCGGGTATTCCCGGAGCATCACGCGGTAAGCATCCCTGTGGGTCATAAACTGTAGTCCTCCTTAGAACTTCATGGGCAGCATATTCTTTTTGCTGCACCCGTTGTACAGCTTCAGAATCTGCATCATGTACCGGTAGGACGCCGAGCCGCTCATGGCGTCGGCATCGCGGACCAACTTCATAGGATAGACGGTCGCCAGACGCTTGACCAGGCGGCTGTATTTGTATTCATCCTTATAGAGGGCAATGAAGCGCATCATGCCCTGGATGATACCGGAGCGCAGAGAGTCAGGGTCGCCGCCCCAGGCGTCAACGATTGCCTGCAAGCCCTCCGTATAGGTATCCGCGCCATACTGCTGGAACTCTTTCAGCGCGGTGCTGACGCAGATGATTTTACGGCTGGCACGGACGCTATCGGCACCCAGCTGCAAACCTGCCGCCTCAGTGGCGGCCAGAAAAGCCAGGGACTCGGAGTCCTTGCCTACCAGCTTGGCCCGCAGCTTCGCGCCTGCCGACAGGGGCGTAGACGCGCCGGTCTGCTGGGCGAACACGAGGGCCTCTTCCTCTTTGGTTAGGCCGGTATAGACCCGGCAGACGATGGGAAGGTCCTCGCCGCCGTTAAGCATCTTGAGGGCCACGACGGTGTGCTGGCCGTCGATCACGATGTAGCGCCCGTCCCGGTAGCTGACCTTGGGCGGGTTGACGATGACGCCGTTGAACTCGGCTACTATCTGCTTGACTTTGCCCATTTTCAGCTTGCGCTGGTACTCGGCAGGAATTTCCAGGAAGGCGCTGTTGATGGAAATTTCTTTGTAGGGATAAGCGTATAATCTCATAAGGTGCGTTCCTCCACTTCTTTTAGGTATTCCGTCAGGCTTTGGGCGATTTTGGCGACCGCAGCCCGGTTGTCAGGGGCAGTGAGAATGTCAGGATAATGCTGGAAGGTTTGTTCCCACCGCTGCTTCATATTGTCTGCTGCTGCCTCAATCTCGCACAGCATATCGCTGCCGGTGGCCAGACGTTTCGCATGATACCGGCTGGCCGCGATTTCCCGCAGCTGCTGGTTGTCGATTTTCACCGGCGCAGGTGCTGCCGGTTCGGAGTACGGCTCAGGAGAAGCCTCTGGCGGAAGCTCCGTCTGTTTGCTGGTTTCCGGAGCCTTGGCTTCGGGAGCTTTCATTTCGCCATTTTTGGACTTTGCCCGCTTTTTGGGCTTGCAGATTTCCTCCACCAGTGCGGGGCGTTCTTCCGGGGCTGCGCGGGACACAGCAGCCAGCTCTGCTGCCGTAGGCTTGACCTCGCCGGACAGTATTTTGGCCCGGGTGCCGGGAATGGCTTCGTCAGCAGCATCAACCCCTTGAGAAAAATCTTCAGCCCTAAATACAAACATCCGGCTAACGTTGTTTTCATCGGCAATTCGTTTGATGACACCTTCTTCGCACCGCAAAGTAACATTTTGTGACTTTGCGGTAAACATACCGTTCTCATCTCTCAGGTGTGAATTGGGACGTTCGCCACCTCGACTGACTTTCTCTGCCTCATACTGTTTCCCAATCAAGTATTTTCGCTGTTCTGGCGTCAGATTTCGCCGGCCAAGCTGGTTCTTGCAAATCCAGACGATGGCTTCGTAGCGGTTGGCGAACTCCTTTTCCAGCACAGTGTACTCGATCTCCGGGTGGTTTTTCAGAATCGCAAAGCGGTTGTGGCCGTCCACAATCAGGCCGTTCCAAACGATCAACGGGCTGAGGATTCTTCCTTCCTCCAGAATGTTGGCTTCCAAAAGGTTCAGCTCCTCGAAGGTCAGCGGCGGAATTTTGCTTTGAAACTCGGGGTCAATCTTCAGCCGTCGCAACATAGGCTTTTGCCCTCCGTCGGCTGGGGTCCCTCTGAACCGCAGGCTGGACATAGTAGTCGAAACCGTAGCGGGTCTGACAGTAAGTACAGATCTCCTTGCTCTGCTGCCGCAGGTCTGCGCGGCGCAAACTGCTGCGCTTCGCATCCTGGAAGGAATGCAGGCAGACCGGGCAGAGGGTAATGAGGGACGCGGTGTTAAGATTGCGCGTATAACTGCGACTCATAGGGTTACCTCCTTCTGCTTATGCGTTGATAGTCTATCTGTAAAGCCCACCGTCTGAGGTTTGATTGCCTTGGGCGGTGGGCTGAAATCTTGTTTAGGTTTCCCTCCCCCATTTGTCCTCGACGCCCCGGGGAGGGTTGGGAACCTTCTGGCGGCGGATTTGCACCGCTCCATTGGCATTTCAGCCACCCCGCCTTCTTTGTGGCCGGGCCGCGAGTTACGGAAGTATCATTGTCTGGAAGTACCAGAAGGTTGCTTATTCACTTTTCAAGGTCCGCCAGCTTTGGGTGGTTCCCCGTTTTGGGGAGGCCCTTGCTGTGACTATAGTTTACCTGAAAGTTTTACGTATTTTTAGGAAGTGGTACTTCCGGTTTTGCGGATTTTTGGGCCTGAAACGAGAAAAACCGGAAGTACCACTTCCGGTTTTTCCCTGCTAACTCAAATTTTTCCGGCAATTCGGTAAAGCTCAGAAGCGACTCGCTGAATGCTTTCTTTCACATGCTGCTGAAGCAAATCTCTTTGATGGAGTTGCTCCAGCAACTCGGCATCCGACAAAGGGATAGCCCTGCCGAGGATCAAAGTGTCAAGAGGAATCTCAAACACCTCGGCTATCAGGATGTACAGGTCGATGGACGGGAAAAAGTCACCGCGTTCGATGCCCCGAATATGACGGTCCGTTATTCCCAGCCTGTCAGCAAGTTGTTCCTGGGTGAGCTTTCTTTTCCTTCTCAGCTCCTTGAATCGCTTTCCAAACGCATATTGGTCAAACCCCATAAGCAAACCCTCCAAACCCATGCAGGATTTTGCCGCACCAGGACCAGGTCAGGGGTGCATACCACATGAATTTGGAGGGATATGTGTTCGTTTTGGGATTTCTTCCTTGTCGTCCGTGTTTCATTGTCTCGTCCTTTCTGTCGTTCAAGGCAAAGGGGCGGAATTGCTGATCGGGACTGTTGGCTCCTTTCATCCCAAAGTGGTTTTCCGTATCAGCAATATGGAACACTTGGCCTGCCTGCATGGGCAGTGCTGAGAAGTTCCTTCTACTTAACACATTTTTTGAGGGGGTTTGTCAGGAACTTTTTGGGCCAAAATCTAAATTTTCTTAGTTTTTTCACAATTAGAGCCAATTTTGCTCCCAATATATGAATTATAAAGTGTAGATATGTGAACTATCAAATCATTCCCAAAACGAACTGCGAAGTATAAAATGCAGATAGGTGATATTGATATGCCACATGTTAGCAGTTGTCCTGGGTTTGAATCTTTTGGTTCCGATGTGCAACAGGCACGCGAGGCCGTGAAAATGCCACGCCGGGTACTGGCCGAAAAGGTTGGCATCGACCCGCGTTATCTGGCGAATATCGAATTAGCCGGCACAATTCCAAGTGTGCCGATTATGATAAAAATCGTCCGCATCTGCAAATTGTCTGCAGATCGTTATTTTAATCCAGAGCTGATTCGCGAGGATAGCGAACAGTGGCAGAGGACAAATCATAAGCTGAAGCTCTGCCCAGAGAAGTATCTGCCTATTGTGGAAGGCGTTATTGATGGTGCCATCAAGCTAAAAGATGAGGAAGATACCTGAAAGCTTTCAGACCAAAAGAGGGCAGGTGCCGCACGACACCTGCCCTCTTTCTCTATTTCAGTCCTCCCGGAATGCTTGCTGCAGCTTCTTGACTGCGTACTGTATGGATTGCGAGACTGTGGACCTTGTCGTTCCTTCGCCCTGGGCGATCTCAATAACTGTTTTCTGCTCTATATGGAACAGCCAAAACCGCTGATACTGTTTTTCGCTCAGGACATTTCTTACGATAGAATGCATAGATTTGATGTTCTCCCTAAGTTCCTCTTTTTCAACCCGATGAAACAAGAGCATCTCGGCAGACAAATCAGAACCTGCTTCCTCTGTTAAGGGAACGCAGTTGTCATAAAAGCCTCTTTCCTGACGTTCCTGTTCGTAATAATCTAAATCTGACCACTCCTTCCACTTCAAAAACTCTTCCTCCGTCTCAAAATCGCTTTTGAGCAATCGTGTATGCCCACATACCCCCATGTATAGGATACTTTCCCGGTCATACTTGTTGAGGGCATAATGGCTTTTGGTGTTAAACATTTATACGCTGTTTTCCTCCCTCTCATTTGAAGTCAGGATACAAGGGGGAGCACGAGGTAGAGTACAGCATCTATATACACCGTATAGTTCATCACAAGGGGTATACTTCTCCGAGGTCCCATTCAGGCTTTTTTTAATACATAAACCTCAATCATGAGAAATTCTCCTTTGGATTAAATCGAGAAGCGGCGGCCTTGATTTCTCAAGACCGCCGCTTCTCTGTGTGGGAGGTTAGCTTAGAACGCCCTTTTTACAACGGTCTCGGTGCCTGTCGTAAGGGCAGGTATACGCTGGTTACTCATGAGCGGCCGCCTCTTTCAGCCTCTCGAATGTCTCCGCACTGATAACGTGCTCGATGCGGCAGGCGCCGGCCTCCGCAGTTTTAGGGTCAACGCCTATTTCGATCAGGTGTTTGGTGAAAAAGCAGTGGCGCTCGTAGATTTTTTCTGCAATCTCCCTTTCCAAATCGGTCAGGTGAAGGAAGTGATCTTCGTCCACCGTGAGGAAGCCGCCAGTTTGCAGAAGGGAAACCGCATGGCCTACACTGGGCTTTGAGAGGTTCAGGTGCCGCACCACATCTATGGAGCGGACCATTCCCTTCTGCTTTTGGATAACAAGGATGGCTTCCAGGTAGTCCTCCCCGGACGCATGAAGTTCCATAGATATTTCTCCTAATTGATCTGCCAACCCGCCGTAGTCTGCTGAATATCCCACAGGTGTCGGTATAGGCCATGTTTATCCATCAATTCTTGATGTGTACCTACTTCTTTTACTTCACCCTGATCCAATACAATAATTTGATCGGCACCAGCAATCGTTTTGAGTTTGTGGGCAATCATAATAACGGTACGGCCTTTTACCAATGCCTCAATGGCCCGTTGTACTTCAACCTCATTTTCGGGGTCAAGGGAGGATGTTGCTTCGTCAAGAAGCAGGACAGGTGCATCTTTCAAAATTGCTCTTGCAATCGAAATACGCTGCTTTTCACCACCCGAAAGGGTCGAACCGCCCTCACCCACCATTGTGTTATAACCATCAGGCAGCTTCATAATAAAATCGTGGCAATGGGCCAGCTTTGCGGCTGCTTCGATTTCTTCTTGTGTAGCATTTTCTCGGCCATAGCGGATATTATTGCCAATCGTGTCCTGAAACAGATAAACGTCCTGAAATACCACGGAAATCTTTTTCATCAGCTTTTCAGGGTCTACGGTTGTTTCGTCTACGCCGCCAAAGATTACTTTTCCCTTTTGCGGGTCATAAAATCTGGCAATCAACCGCAGCATCGTGCTTTTTCCACTCCCGGACGGGCCAACAATGGCTGTCATTGTTCCCGTAGGGAAAGCTGCGCTTACATCATGCAGAACCATATCTTTTCCATAACCAAAATCTACATGAGAAAACTGAATGTCATGCCCTTGCGGAGCATCCCCGTCACCAGTCATAATAGGCTCGTCCAGCAGATCAACAATCCGTTTACCGGCTGCCGTCTGATAGACAAAGACAGGAAGCTGGATGATGGCCCCAACTAATGGGTCAAAAATGCGGGTTCCAACCAGCAGAAACAGAACAAATACAACAATGTCCAGCGTACCGCCCATAAGCAGATAAACGCCTACCATTGTTATTAAGGACAGACCGCATTGCAGGAAAGAAACAGCTACCAGATAGAACGGGCCAGACACACATTCCAGTTTGATACATTCCTTCATAAAAACATAGAATGCCCGTTCCAGCCTTTTGAAATTTGCCCCCCGCAGATTATAAGCCTTAATGACCTTCATGCCCGACAAATATTCTTGCAAGCAATTAGCCTGTTCGATCCTTGCTCTGGTGTGGGCTGCACCCCGCATTTTATCAATGACCTGCACACCAAGCAAAATTAGAAAGGTAATTGGAAATCCTGCAAACATAGCAAGAGATAACCGCCAATCAACAAACGACATTCCAATGAATCCCAAAACAGCCGTAATAATGCCTCCGATCAACTGCGGGAGTACATGGGTAACAGCTTCTTCAATCTGTGCAAAGTCGTTCATCATGGTATTGCCCAATTCGCCAGGGTCTTTGCTCATAAGGAAGCCAAGAGGCAATTTCCTGATATGCTCCGCGAGCTGGACACGCCCCTTTGCGCTGGCATCATAACCATCATGGTAAGTGGCATGAACCGCTTTCCGTTCAAATATGTATAGTATAATAGCTAGGATAACCATTCCGCCCCAAACAAACCAAAGGCGCTTTACATCAAGCGTTTCGCTCATCCCGCCGAAATACAGGTAGATACTTCCTACCACCAATGCAAGCAAACAAAAAGGAAAAAGATTGACAAGATCAGCGAGAACTGTCCATACAACAGGCTTAATCAGTTTTTTCGGATTGCCTGCGGTTATACAGTAAAGAGCGTTTGTCTTTTTCATGCCTGCGCCACCTCCTTTTTCTTTGAAATCTGCCAGCCGGAAGAAAGCGTATAGGCATCCCACATGGTAGAATAGGTTGCACTTTTCTTCAAAAGCTCGTCATGCGTTCCTTCCGCTTCAATCGTCCCGTCATTGATGACTTCGATCTTATTCGCGTTTTTGATTGTGATAAGCCGATGTGCGATAATCAAAACGGTCTTATTTTTGATAAGCTCCTGCAATGCAAGCTGCATCTGTAATTCATTCTCCGGGTCAGCGTAGGCTGTGGCCTCGTCAAGTATCAGGATGGGCGCATTTTTCAGGATTGCCCTTGCCACAGATACACGCTGTTCTTCACCGCCGGAAAGATAAACGCCGCCCTCACCGATCAGCGTATCATAGCCATTCGGGAGTTTTTCAATAAACTCATGGCATTGAGCCGCTTTTGCAGCGGCGTAAACTTCTTCTTTCGTTGCTCCTGGTTTTCCAACTGCAATATTGTTATAAAGCGTATCGGAGAACAAGAAAGAATCCTGAAATACAAAGGACATCATATTCATTAAGTCCTCTGTTTTAATTTCGCGGACGTCAACGCCTCCAATCAGGATTTTCCCTTGCGGTACATCCCAAAAGCGGGGAATTAACTGTGCAATGGTGGATTTTCCGGAGCCGGACGGCCCCACCAAAGCGGTAATCTGTCCCTGTCCGGCTTCAAAGCAAACATCCTTCAAAACAAGCGGGCTGTCCGCTCCACCATAGGAGAAAGATACATGATTGAAAGAAATGGAATAGCCGTCAGGTGTTTTGCCGACTGCTGGTTCTGAAATCGGAATTTCGCTCATAATCTCGTCAATACGGACGACACCTTCGGTAATGTTATTCATGCTGGAACCCAGACTATTAAATTTGAAAACAGGCGTAGCAATACCTGGTGCAAAAATCAAGAAAAACAACAATGTAATTGCAAATGCCATATTCTGCGGGTCAGCGGAAAAGAAGAATATTCCCGCCGTCAGGATAAAGGTTGCCAGTGACAGCACTAACACACGGAAAATGCAATAGACTGGTTCATAGTTGTCCGCATATTTCGTACTGAAATCCCGGTAGCTCATAATATCCTGATAAAACTTGCGGAAAGAATGAACGGTTTGCCCGAAAATTTTAATAGATGGCATCCCGCGTACATACTGTACAGACGATGTGCTGATATTTTCCAGCGCATCGTAGTATTCCTTCAACCCCTCCTGCGCCTTTGAACCAAACATCATAGAGAATTGAACCGCAAAGCCGATGATGATTGGTACAATACAGGTAAGCGCCAGCCAAACATTCAACCGGAACATGATAATTACCATGACAATCAGCATTGCGATTGTATTTACCATATCGGGGAATTGGTGAGCAATAAATTTTTCGATCTGCTCTACATCCTGCTCCGCAATCTGCTTGACTTTTCCGATGGCATTTCGGTTGAACCACCCAAGCGGCAACTCGCTGATATGTTCAGACAAGCGGACGCGAATACCGTAGAGCGTGCGATAAGCGGCAGTATGGCCTAACATACCACCAAAATACATAAACACATAGCCGATCAGCAGGCCAACAATGCCTTTTATGGCCCATGACACCATGAATCCCGTATCTGCATTTGTGAGGTCAGATGCGTTTTTCAGCAATTCAGCCATAATATTATATACAGCCAGGAACGGGACTAACTGAAAGAACACATTCGCAGTTGAGAGGATACACCCCCACACCATTAAAGTCTTTTTCTCTCCCGCCAGTTCTAACAGACGGGGAATACCACTCTTTTTCTTATTTTCTTTCGCCATTATCAGAGCCTCCTTTTGCAAGCCGCTTTTCCGCTATCTTTTCACCCCACAGGTAACCTAAGATGGCGCAGATGATCGTAACAATCATGAGGATAACTACAATAGGCGTGTTAATCAGCTCCATACTGGCATTTGCTACGTTTCCGGTAATCCGTTCTGCATAAAAAGCCTTAAAAACATCTTGCATATAACATAGAGGTATGTATTCACCGAGCGCAAGGCCAAGCATAGGGCAGATCACACCAATTATTTTACCGACGTTATTGTTTTTACCCACAGTATCGTATAGAATCTCACCAATAATGCCGCCAATGAAAGTGCAGATAAACATAAGGCCGTAGGGAACCATAGAAAACAGACAAATACCGAACAGGAACGAAGAAATCAAAATTCCCCCTCGGATCGTTGTTTCGGAGAGCATAACAACAAGAATCAATGCCCCAAAGACAGAAAGTATACAGGGCAGCGCCAGCATGATAGGCGGGAAAAAACCCACCGTACAGCCGATAATCCAGCCCACGGCAATCCATAAGGCGCTAAAAACACCAATACGAATCAGTCCACGAAGTTTCGTGCTTTCTTTTTGTTTTGTGCTCATGAATTATTCCTCCAATTCAAAGATTTTTGATAGCATTTCTGGCGCATATTTGTCAGACGATATTCTTTTTATCGAATGGTCATCCCGAACGATCAATAGGGATGTAAACAAGGATGCGGCAAATTCATAATCATGCGTTATCACAAATGCGATTTTTCCTGCGGCGGCCTGTTCTATAATGGTCTCTCTCACCAGATTCATGTTGTCAGCATCTAAACCGCTTGTTGGTTCATCGAAGTAAAGAAATGGCATGTCACTCATACAGGATAAGGCAATGGAAAGACGCTGCTTTTGCCCGCCGGACAGAGTGGATGGATGGACATTCTCATAGTCTCCCAAAGCAAATTTTTTTAGAATTTCTCTTGCCCGCTCATAAATTGCGGGTTCCTTTTCATGGCCTGTTACCATTTCAGAGATCACACTACCGGCAAAAAACTGATAGTCTACATCCTGCATAACATAAAACGACTTGCGGCGGCGTTGCTGTTTAGACGCATATTTGTCATCAATACTGATTTTTCCGCCCTTTGGTTTTTCGAGTCCCATCAATACACGGATGAAAGAAGATTTACCTGTGCCGTTTTTGCCAACAATTCCTATAATCTCTCCACTGTGACATTCAAATGATACATTCTTCCAAAGAAGCTGCTTTGACTGATAACCAAAAGACAAGTTTTCTGCCCGAATGGAAACGGGCGTATGCTTTTCGTTTTTTACATAGACAGGCTTATAAGCGACATCTTTCAGGTTTACTTGCCGAAGCCCATTTTTACGAAACCAATCGGGAGATTTCCCCTTAAACTCGTTTCCAGATAAAATCATATCAATCCGGCCATCTTTCAAGGTTACAACCCGATCCGCTAAATCCCGCAGATAGTACAGTTTGTGTTCTGAAATAATGACTGTGCAGCCCTGCGCTTTGAGCTGCTTCAACAGATTTTTTAACTGTTCCGTTCCAGCCCAATCCAGATTAGCCGAAGGTTCGTCAAGTACATATACTTGAACATTTGCTGTATAGATGGACGCGACGGCGACTTTTTGTTTTTCTCCGCTGGATAGCTGAAATATGCTTTTATTCAGCAGATTTGATATATCCAACTGTCGGACAGTATTTTGAAATCTGTCTTGAATAACGGGCGTAGGCGTTCCTAAATTTTCGCTGGGGAATGGAATCTCCGTTCTTACATGAAGGGTAAAAAATTGCGAGCGCGGGTCTTGAAACACGCTGCCAACAAAAGCCGAATAGTCTCCGGTTTCATGTTTAGATATATCCATACCACATACATTGCAAGAGCCGCTGATCCGGCCCTCAAAAAAATCCGGTATCAGACCATTGATACAGCGAGTCAAAGTCGTTTTGCCGCAACCGCTGCTGCCCGTTAATACAATAAATTCACCCTCCTGAATTGTCAGGTCAATGTCACGGACGCCAAAGGTATTGCCGCCATCATAAGTAAAACTAAATCTGTCGCATTTCACTTTTTCATTCTGCTGCATACATTCACCTCCTACTAAAAATTCATGGAATCTAGATACAACAACCCACAAATCACAAAAATCATACCCAATAGATAAAGGAAATCTGCAATCGTCAATTTTACATCGGTACAGCAAGATCGCTTCCGATAGGCGCTTAATCCTTTACACAGGGATGCCGCAGATAGTTCCTCGGAAAGTTTTTCACTACGAAAGAGCAACGGAACTATGTAATTCTCAAGCGTTTGTATGAGATGCCCTAAACTGGAAAAGGATAGATTCAGGCTCCGCATTTTCAGGCTTTCATTTACATAGCGAAATTCCTGTAAAATGGTAGGGACATACCGATACACTACCATAAGAGGAATGGATAATGATTTTGGAATATGTATTGCATCTAGAGAATAAAGCAGTTCGTCCATAGGTGTCTTATCTATCAGAAGTTTCAGCAGCAAATAAATTGGAAACACCCGGATGATCATCATAAGGAATGACGGAAAAATAACTGAAATAATAGGGATTTCTAATACGAGCAGACCCCACATCAAAGCAATTAAGACTGTATAAGCAATAAGCCTTTCCAAAAAAATCTTTGCGCCATACCAAAACAGAACCAAGAGATCAATCACAAGAAAAAAACAAATTGTTGTCCACTGATTCTTGAACCAGAAGCTCAAAATGGCAGCGGCTACAATCTGCAAAATAAGAATCCTTGCATCTGGTTTTGCAGCTTTGAAATTCATTTTCTTGTTCCCCTCTTCGTATTAGCCATTGCAAAAAGCAGGCTTTGGTGATAAAATGGCACGGGGTTAGATTTTGCTAACCCTGCGTTATCATTATAGTGAGGAATTTGAAAACATACAAGCCACAGACCGTACAAACGACTTTCAACCGTATTTTTACGACTAATCGGCGTATTTTGGAAAGGCGACAAGACCATGAGTGAAATATATAAGCTATACCAACAGATACTTCCAACCGGCGGCTTTGTTTTAGACAGCCGCCGGTCAAAAGTAGAGGAAAATCAATTCTGTTATACTTTATCATCGGACAAGGGCAAGGGATTTTCCTGGCATTATTTTTTTGAAGATATGTTTGCGATTACGAAGCAGGATTTTTACTTTTTTGAGGATTTTTTTCTGGAATCACCAGAGCCGGAATTTCTTGCCATACAATATTATACATCTGTATCTGGCGAGGAATTTCATCCCTATTACCAACTGTCCCCTAACAGTTTGCGTGCTTATGTGGGCGGAAACCAGAGAAACTTTCAAGCGGTCTATCACAAGAATGTTCCCATTCGTTCTGTGAGTGTCAGCATCATGCCTGATTTCTACCATCGTTACTTAAAGGAGCGGCTAGGTGACGAATATATTGACCCACAAAATGCTTTCAAGCGGATGATGTTTGGTGTAGATTTTCCACAGCTTGTAGCACTCCTAAAACAAATCCAAAATTACTCCGGCAGTGGTGTTGCGGCAAATCTGTTTTATGAGGGCAAGGTATTGGAAACTCTTGCATTGATTATGGAAGAAGCAAGGCAAAACCAAGACCAAAAAAAGAAAATACGCATTACAAAAGAGGATGAAGAAAATTTGAATGCGGTTGCAGACTATCTCGATCATCACTACGCATTTTCTGTTTCGCTGGAACAATTATCAAAGATTGCCTATATGGGAACAACAAAGCTAAAGATCACATTTAAAGAGCTGTTTGGATGTAACATATCAGATTACATTATTCGCAAGAGAATAGAGCAAGCCCAACACTTATTGATTGCAACCGATTTAAGCATTGCAGAAATTTCACAGGCAATAGGTTATGAACGGGCCGATAGTTTTTCAAGGCAATTTCAGCGAATCACCGGATTGTTACCACGAGAGTACAGAAAATTGATTGGTGAAAAATGAACACCAGAGTCTATATTTGATATTTTCCCCAAAATTAAGCAATCGTGGGTTCTTGAAATTATTTTTCTCCCGTTCTTTCATATTATTTATCAGTGGATGGGCTTCCAGTTCCTCGGTCACACTCACCGCCTCCATCATGCAATTTCTCTCCATGTGTGAATTATAAAATAAATCTAAAATACATATCACATCATTCCCGCACATCCTATGAACAATAGAATATAATAGGGTGATGTGATATGCCGAATGTAAAAGATTGCCCCGGATTTGAAACCTTCGGATCAGATGTTCAGCAGGCACGCGAAGCCGTGAAAATGCCACGCCGGGTACTGGCCGAAAAGGTTGGCATCGACCCGCGTTATCTGGCGAATATCGAATTAGCCGGCACAATTCCAAGTGTGCCGATTATGATAAAAATCGTCCGCATCTGCAAATTGTCTGCAGATCGTTATTTTAATCCAGAGCTGATTCGCGAGGATAGCGAACAGTGGCAGAGGACAAATCATAAGCTGAAGCTCTGCCCAGAGAAGTATCTGCCTATTGTGGAAGGCGTTATTGATGGTGCCATCAAGCTAAAAGATGAGGAAGATACCTGAAAGCTTTCAGACCAAAAGAGGGCAGGTGCCGCACGACACCTGCCCTCTTTCTCTATTTCAGTCCTCCCGGAATGCTTGCTGCAGCTTCTTGACTGCGTACTGTATGGATTGCGAGACTGTGGACCTTGTCGTTCCTTCGCCCTGGGCGATCTCAATAACTGTTTTCTGCTCTATATGGAACAGCCAAAACCGCTGATACTGTTTTTCGCTCAGGACATTTCTTACGATAGAATGCATAGATTTGATGTTCTCCCTAAGTTCCTCTTTTTCAACCCGATGAAACAAGAGCATCTCGGCAGACAAATCAGAACCTGCTTCCTCTGTTAAGGGAACGCAGTTGTCATAAAAGCCTCTTTCCTGACGTTCCTGTTCGTAATAATCTAAATCTGACCACTCCTTCCACTTCAAAAACTCTTCCTCCGTCTCAAAATCGCTTTTGAGCAATCGTGTATGCCCACATACCCCCATGTATAGGATACTTTCCCGGTCATACTTGTTGAGGGCATAATGGCTTTTGGTGTTAAACATTTATACGCTGTTTTCCTCCCTCTCATTTGAAGTCAGGATACAAGGGGGAGCGCGAGGCAGAGCACAGCATCTATATACACCGTATAGTTCATCACATGGGGTATACTTTTCCGAGGTCGCGTTCAGAATTTTTTTAATGCATAAACCTCGATCATGAGAAATCCTCCTTTGAATTAATTGGATTAAATAAAGAAACGGCGGCCTTGATTTCTCAAGACCGCCGCTTCTCCGTGTGGGAGGTTAGCTTAGAACGCCCTTTTTACAACGGTCTCGGTGCCTGTCGTAAGGGCAGGTATTCGCTGGTTACTCATGAGCGGCCGCCTCTTTCAGCCTCTCAAATGTCTCCGCACTGATAACGTGCTCAATGCGGCAGGCGTCGGCCTCCGCAGTTTTAGGGTCAACGCCTATTTCAATCAAGTGCTTGGTGAAAAAGCAGTGGCGCTCGTAGATTTTTTCTGCAATCTCCCTTCCCAAATCGGTCAGGTGAAGGAAGTGATCTTCGTCCACCGTGAGGAAGCCGCCGGTCTGCAGAAGGGAAACCGCATGGCTTACACTGGGCTTTGAGAGGTTCAGGTGCCGCACCACATCTATGGAGCGGACCATTCCCTTCTGCTTTTGGATAACAAGGATGGCTTCCAGGTAGTCCTCACCGGATGCGTGAAGTTTCATTTTTCATCTCCTTATTCTTTGTGGATCAAAGAATAATTTTAACTGCCGTTTATTTTGCAAGTTCCAGCCGCCATGCCAACCAACTTTTCCATTTTCAATGAAAATGAAGTAATCACAGCATCTTTCAATCAATTCCGGGTCATGCGTAATAATGAACAGTGTTTTCCCTGCTTCTTGCAATTTTCCCAGTACCTTTGCAACTTCCTCCATGTGGCGAAAGTCTAATCCGCTGGTTGGTTCGTCAAAAACCATGATTTCCCGGCCAGATGCCACAGCACTGGCTATTGCTACTCGTTGCTGCTGACCACCAGACAAAGACATAGGATGCCGTTCAGTAAATGGCGTCAAATTTAGATCAGATAAGATTTTCTCTGCTATTGGCCGATTTTCTTCTTCGTCTCCATCCATACTCAAAAGAACTTCATCCAACACATCTTCTGTAAAAAGCTGATGGCTTGGATTTTGCATCACCATATAACATTGATTGAGACGTTTTTTTCGTAAGTAAGTTTTCCCCTTTATCGTAATTGCCCCGGATGCCTTTTTTTCCAAACCACATAAGCAACGGGCGAAAGTTGTTTTTCCTGCGCCATTATTGCCTATAACCCCCACAATGCTGCCTTGTGGAATCACAAGATGTTCAACTTGTAACACTAAGTTCCCAGCATACGCAAATTGGAAGTCGGATAAAATGATTTCGTCTTTGTTCTTTGTTGTAAAAGTGTGATGATTATGGAATGACACCGGGTAAAGAGAACGAAGTCCCATACTTGATATTTCATCCGGGGGAATTTTTTGGAAATCAGCTATTGAGAAGTCATTCTCAACCTGTCCGTCTTTCATGTAAAGAACGCGGTCTGCCAAATCCATTAAATAACTTAGTCTGTGTTCAGCAATTAAAATAGTTTTGCCTTGATTTTTCCAAAGTGTAATAACTTCTGCGAGATCACGAATAGATTTTATATCCAGATTAGAAGATGGTTCATCCAATACAAAAATCTTCGGCTCCATCATGGCTGCCGACGCACAAGCTATTTTTTGCTTTTCGCCTCCTGAAAGCGCAAAGATACTTCTGTCCATCAACGGTTCAATATGCAGCTCCGCTACTATTCTTTTCATTCGGGCGATAATCTCATTTTCCGCTATCCCCAAGTTTTCACATCCGAAAGCCAATTCAGAATTTGTATCAACGGCAAAAAACTGACTCCGTGGATTTTGAAATACCGAGCCGGTCAGAGAAGCAATTTCGTACAACGGTTTTTCTACAATGCTTTTCCCATCAATAAAAATGCTCCCCTCAAGCCGTCCCTCATAATAGTTTGGTATAAGTCCGTTTAATAGCCTGGTCAATGTGGTTTTCCCACAGCCTGACTCACCGCAGAGCAGGACAACCTGGCCGTCCGGAATCGTAAAATTGATGTTATGAAGCTGTCCGGCATGATCGCCGTTTTCATAGGCAAAAGAAACATTTTGAAATTCAATCATGCCAACACCCCCAGCAGTCCAAATTTCCGTAAGATGGTCAGAATGAAAAGCACAGCACAAAATGCAATGAGAACTATGTCTAATGCCTTAAACCCGATCTTGCAGATATTAGTACGGCGTACTGGCGCTCCAAGTCCGCGGGTTAAAGCCGCCGCAGACAATTCCTCACCAATTTTAATAGAGCAAATCATCATCGGAACAAACCGATATTCCAGCATTTTTACAGTTTTCTTCCCGCCAAAACGAATCCCCCGCATCCGCATAGCGTCACCAATCGCATGGTATTCCTCGCCCACTGTGGGGAAAAAGCGGAACATAACAGACAAAGGAATAATCAGCTTTTCCGTCAAATGAATATGCTGCATGGCGGCTACAAGCTCACTGACTGTTGTTGTACGAACTGTGTAATATCCCATTGCCAGTCCCGGCAAAACACGGGAAATAAAACCACACAAAAAGAGCAAAATGAAATTTGTAGCCCCGGTAGCCACAGGCATAACAAACTGTTCCCCAAAATAGCAGATCGCATAAATGATTACGCAAACGAGAGCCGCTTTCTTTTTTCCAAAACAGAAAAGCAGCAGAATGGGGATGGCGGTCAGCATTGGCTTTGTAACCAACGCAAGACCGCCGCCCTCGCCGCCGAGAACCAGAAAGCAAATAGTAATCAACACGATTAGTTTTGTGCGCGGGTCGAGAGTAGCTCCCTTTGATTTTTTTGAGGCGCTCAGCAATTCCCAGGACATTATGCTATTCCTGCTTTCTTGAAATGCTTTTTCAACAGGCTCTTTCCAATCAAACCACCCACAAGTCCGCTGATAAAGCAAACGATTAACAGCACAACCGCCATCCAATTTGGCAGGTAAGTTTGAATCGTATCGGCCCATGCCTGACCATAGCTTTCAACTGCGTGCTGAAAGTAAGCCTCTCTGGTTACAAATACCGCCATATAGTTGCCGATATACCAAAGGCTGAATACTCCATTTGTTACGATACTCATTTTTGCGCTGGAATATTTTCCAGCTTTCCATACAAGGTCAGCCAAAAGTCCAGCAATTGCTCCTGTAATAAGGCTCCAATATCCCATACCAGTCAAAAGCATGACAAGGCCCATCAAAATGCCCATAATGGTAATCATGCCAAATTTTTTTGTTTTCGTCAGAAAGAGCATAAAGGGGATGCCTCCGACAATCGGGCAGATAATCGTCATTAGCGGATACATAATTGGAATCAGGCTTAAAAAAGCCAGCGCACAGGTAATGACAAGATAAATGGCTGAATAAATGCCAACTGTAACAAGGTCTTTTGCTCCAATCCGGGCCGTTTTTGTATTCATTAGCAATCAATCCTCCTGATTTTTGGTGTTTATTGTCCATGTTTGACTATGCTGCTGTAATTCTACAAGATGGCGATACAATCCATCTTCCTCTATGAGTTTGGAAGGCGCACCTTGCTGAACAACTTTTCCCTGTTCCAGAACAACGACTTTATCTGCACCAGCAACGGTACGCATACGATGTGCAATCACAAGAACAGTCTTTCCTTTCGTTAACCGGGTGATTGCGTTTTGCACAGAGGTTTCATTCTCTACATCAAGGGATGCTGTTGCCTCGTCAAGCAGAATAACAGGAGCATCCTTTAACAATGCCCTTGCAATGGAAATACGCTGACGTTCACCGCCGGACAGGGTAGAGCCGTTTTCTCCAATTATCGTCTGATACCCTTGTGGGAAACGAGATACAAACTCGTCACAGCAGGCGGCCTTTGCAACCGCAATGACTTCTTCATCCGTGGCGTTTCTTCGCCCAATACGGATATTCTCCATGATTGTATCGCTGAACAAAACTACATCCTGAAAAACAATCGAGTAATTGGAAAGCAGCGTTTCCGGTTCCACTGTCCTGATATTGATGCCGCCAAGTCGGATTTCTCCACCCGTTGCATCCCAAAAGCGGGCTGCCAGCTTTACGGCGGTACTTTTACCACTTCCAGATGGGCCGACTAAGGCTGTTACTTCTCCCTGCTTTGCTGTAAAGCTCACGTTTTTCAGAACAGTTTCTCCGTCCTGATAGGAAAAGGAAACATGGTCAAAGGTAATGTCATATCCTTTGTTCGCACAGCTATCTGTTCCAGACAGCTCCGGCTGACTTTCCATTTCTTTCATACGCTTGATCTGCAGATTGGCGTTGAAGATTTCAGACAACTGCATCATAACGCCGCTTAGTGGTTCATATACCCTTGATGCTGCCAACAAAAACAGTAAATAGGTAAAGAAATCTATACCGCCACCGATCAGCAAAGTAGTTCCCACTAAAATAACCAAAGGAAGGCCGAGTCTCAAAAGCATTTGAGCAGAGGTCAGCAACGTGCCGGAAGTAAGCTCTACTTTGACAGAAGCATTAACCACATCCTGTAATTTTGTTTCAAGTTCTGTCAAATACTTTTCTGTTTGATTACAGGTTTTAAGGTCTGCAATATTGTCCAAAAACTCCTGAATACCGTCGGCAGCAGCAAGCCTCGCCTCCATCCTTCTGGTTCCCATTTTATCTTGTATCTTTTTGCTGCCTACAATCAGCAGTAAGGCCACGGGCGCAACACAGAACAACGCCAGTGCCATGCGCCAGTCCATAGCAAACAACCCAATCATGATGAGAATGATGCTGATAACAGAACCAATCATCTTTGGTATGGCACCAGAAAAAGTCCGTTCCAACTCATTGCAGTCACTCATCATGGAAGTTGTCATTTCTGCAAGATCATGTTCTCCAAAATAAGACAGCGGGAGTTTGCGGAGCTTTTCTGCCAAAGTAATACGGCGTGTTGCGCTTTCTTCATAAGCTGCAATATAGGTACAGCGATATTCAATAAAATTCGCAACGAAAATAACAACAACACTTGCTACTGCAAGAATGGTATAGAGCCAAATGTTGGGGGTATCGGCCTTTTCGCCCAAAAGGGGCTTACATATTTCTTGCAAAAGCATAAGGCATAGTGCCATCGGCACAAACAGACTGAGACTTGAAAATGCGGAGGCAGCACCGCCCTTTTTTAAGTCTGCCGCTCCTTTATCGCTAAGAGCAAACAATCGTTTAAGCATGAGCCGCAACCTCCTTTCCCAAATTCCATGTAACGGACTTTTGATATTCCCGCCACATCTTTGCATACACACCATCTAACTTTAGCAGTTCCTCGTGCGTTCCCATTTCAACAATTTTTCCAGCATCCATAACAAGAATGCAGTCCGCATTTTGAACCGTAGTCAGTCGATGGGCAATCATCAGAACCGTTTTTCCGTTCATTAAATGCTCAAACGCTTTTTGTATCTGGTACTCATTCTCGGCATCCGCAAAGGAAGTTGCCTCGTCTAAAATGATGATTGGTGCATTTTTCAAAACAGCCCTTGCCAAAGCAAGCCGCTGCACTTCGCCGCCAGAAAGATACACTCCCTCTGTTCCGATAGTTGTATGAATACCTTGCGGAAATTTCCGAATTATATCGTCACATTGTGCCTGATGAAGTGCCGACAGGACTTCATCCTCTGTCGCAGTGGGACGGGCCATGCGGACATTCTCTAAAATGCTGATCTTAAACAGTCGCGTTGTTTGAAGTACAAATGCAGTCTTTTCCGAAAGACGTTCCTCAGAAATATTCCGAACATCTACACCGCCTATTTTAATACTACCTTCGTCCACATCATAAAACCGTGGAATAAGGCTTGCTGCTGTTGTTTTTCCAGAGCCGGATGCTCCCACAAGCGCATAGGTCTTTCCAGACGGAAGTTCAAATGATAAATCATTTAACGCAGGTGTATGTGCTCCCGGATAAGTAAACGTCACATGGGAGAAAGTAACGTCATTTCCGTCAGGTTCTATCGGCTGATTTGTTTTGTCCAGCGGCTTTTCCCCTAAAAGGGAATCAATTCTCTTAACAGCTTCTTCTGCTGCAATTTTATAAGAGGACACATACATGATCTTGTTAATCATTCCTGCACAAGCTGGTGTGAACAGGATATAAAACAGCCAGTTAATCAGAAACCCCCGATAATTTGCGGCCTCCGAAAGGAACAGCAGGCCAAACGGAATTAAAAGTAAGAATGACGCATTGACCAACGCATAAAAAATACTCATAGGCCATTCACAGACAAGAGCAAAGGCCGTGATGTTTTCTTTGTAGTTCAGAATGGAACGGTAAAAACTTTTGAAAGAATAAATAGTCTGCTGAAATACTTTTACAACAGGGATGCCCCGCACATACTCGACAGCCTCCCGGTTCATTGTTTCTCCCGCATCCTGTACTTGTTTGATGTATTTTGGAGCGGTGGTTCCCATGACAGCGCCCTGCACGACAAATCCCAAAGCCAGGGGAATTAAACTAAGCAGGCCCAGCCGCCAATCAAATATAAACAAGAACGCCAAAATAACAAAAGGAGTAATAAACGCTCCCACCAAATCTGGTAACTGATGAGCAATAAACGCTTCTGTGGAGTCCGAGTTTTCGTCGATGACTTTACGGATTTTGCCGCTGCCCTGTACGCCAAAAAAACCAAGCGGTAATGTCGTCAAATGTTTCAGCACTGCCATTTTTATGTTTTTTGCGATGCGGAAAGCCGCCAAATGAGAACAGAGCAGCGCAATGTAATAGAGCAAAAAACCACCCGCAGCAAACGCCACAGAAAGCCACGCATATTGCATCAGAGCAGGAATAGAAACGTGACTGAGATCAGGAAGAGCAGTAAATATTTCTCTTGCTACAAGCCAAAGCCAAATGAACGGACAAAGCGAAAGAACCGTACTGATTGCAGATAACACGCAGGAAAGAACAACTAAGTACTTCTTGGTTCCTGCAAATTGCATCAGACGTGATATGCCACTTGCCTGCTTTTTTTGTGCCATAGATGGGCACCCCTTTCCAAATGCGATTTGCATTTTTTCTTTGTTTGTGTTATTCTATTAGTCAGACAAGACTAACTTATCTCTACATTAGCGTCATTTTATACTTTGGTCAATATGATTGACGGCCTTTGTGCTGACAGCCGAAAGGTTCGTGCCAGAAGCCGAAAAAGGGGGCATTACTTTTGGAAAATATCATAGAGCAGATATTTGAACCTCAATTCAGACAAGTATCTTTACGCCCTGTTTCTGGTAACGATCAAATCAAAGGCAGTGGTGTCACTTACCGCCCTGCGCCGGATGTGGGGGAGGGATATTATTGGGTACAACCAATTCGTGATTTGTGTGCCGTTACAATCGCTGATTTAACTTTTAAGAAAGAAGTGGAATTAAATTACGAACACCCTTCTTTCCTTGCAGTAGGCAATTATGCGCCGCCACTACTACCGCATTTTCAAGGGAATACCGCTGCCTCCTATTCTGCCCGGTGTGTACGGACAGAAAATCATTTGGTCGGTTACATCAACCATGCCTCACGGTTTCGTGCTGGAATATCCAAGGGCGGTACAATGCGCTGTGTATCTGTAACGATGCTGCCGGGATATTTCCGATCCTTTCTCCCAAAATATTTTTCAGTAAACCATCAGGAACTTGTCCACTCTGTCGAAGGATTGGCTGGCATGGTAATGATGCCGGAACTTGAATATCTGTTCGCTCAGATCTGTCGCATCAATCCATCGGCTAAAAACGGCGGACTTTATTTTGAGAGCAAGGTACTGGAATTGCTTTCGTTGATACAGATACAGCAAGAACAGCAAAAGGCATTTCCTGATACATCAGCATTGGATGAAGATACGATTGCCATGATACATCGTTTAGCAGACTTTTTGCAGAACCATTGCGATCAGCATCTTACGCTTGAAACGTTAGGGAAGATTTTTTATACCAATAAAAACAAGCTCTCTTATCTCTTTCGGTTGGTTTATAGTGAAAGCATCCCTGATTATATTCAGAAAATGCGTTTAGAGAAGGCACAAAAGCAACTGGAATATCCGGGGATCAGTATTTATGAAATCGCTCATTCCATAGGCTTCAAAAATCAAGGCAGTTTCTCGGATTGGTTTAGAAAAGAAACAGGATTCTCTCCATCCGAATATCGCAACAAAATTAACGGATGGGATTGACAAAGCAAAGACCGAAATATAGGCAATCTCGGTCATACCCGACGCCTCTATCATGCAATTTCTCTCCATGAGCGAATTATAAAATGAACACAAAGTGCATATTACATCATTACCAGTACATCCTATGAATAACAGAATAGAATGTAATAGGGTGATATGATATACCGAATGCAAAAGATTGCTCTGGATTTGAAACCTTCGGATCAAATGTTCAGCAGGCGCGGGACGCTGTGAAAATGTCCCGCCAGGAGCTGGCCGAAAAGGCAGGCATTGACCCGCGCTATCTTGCAAATGTTGAGCTGTGCGGCACAGTTCCAAGCGTACCGGTTATGACGCAGCTCATCCGCATTTGCAAGTTGCTCGCAGAACGCTACTTCAACCTGGAGCTACTTTGGAAGGACAGTCAGCAGCGGCAGCGAACAAACAAAAAATTGCAGCTTTGTCCAGAGCAGTATTTACCTATCGTGGAAGGCATTCTTGATGGTATTAGCAAATCGGAAACTTCCCAAAGCTCTTAGCTTACCTGATTTCAACCTGATATTTGTTAGATAAATACAGGCGCTGTTGCACAGAAAATCATTCCGTGGTATACTTTGTGCAAGAAATAACAACCCACGAGTGGAGGAATCTACTATGGCCAGACCTAAAGGAAGCAAGAACAAATCCAAGGAAGACAAGATGGACCTTATGTCCACACTCAATGCCAAAACTGCCGAGAAGGCTCAGCTGGAACAAAATATCGCTGAAACACTTGACGAGATCAGTCGGCTGAAAGAGCAGCTTAAGGCGAACCGTACCACACTCAAGTCTGTTGAAAAGGCCATTGCCAAGCTGGAAGATCAAAAGGCCAAAGCAGACGCAAAGGCTGCTCTAGAGGCACAGAAGTCCGAACTAGAATCGACCGTTCAGAGTCTTCTTGCTGAAGGTATGAGCATGGATGACATCATCCGTAAGCTGAATGGGTAAAACCAACAAGGTATGCCCTCGCTGCGGTCGGAAAATGAAGCAACAGTTTATTGGACTGCAGCATTGCAAGTGCGACATGAGCTGGAAACGTGACATCGGCTTTTTTGAACGCACTAACGATATGGTGTTCTGCTTGGAGCGCCGTTATATAAATGGCAAACCTAAACAACGGCCTGCGATTCACTACAAAGAAAATTCCAACGAAGACAAATAAGTAACGTGGGGATAGTCTTGGCAAGCAGGGCCTCGTGGTACCACGACGCCATTTTTGCTTTGCGGCCTTCCGGCCCCGCGCAAAACTGCTTGTTGGGGAAGTCCCCAAGCCCCTTTGAACTGCATCCAGAGGATGCAGGCTGCGCGTTCCAGAGGAACGCTTCATGTCCGTACAAACAAAAAACACGCCAGAGACCGACGCTGAATCGGCCTCTGGCGTGTTTTGTTTACCGGCTTTGGTCCCGGTGGTCTGTCTGGTGTGTATCCTCGGCAAAGAACCGCTCCACGTTCTTTTGCGCCCGCAAAAGCTGCTGCATTTCTTCACGGGCTTTGCGGTATTCGGGGTAAGCTGCTTTCTTCTGCTCCACGAGCGCAGCATACTCGGCGTTCAAATCCTTGACCCTGGGCAGCTTCTTCAGGTTCTGCTGATCGAAAAAGCTCTTGGCAGCCTGGTGCAGCAGAATCTCCGTTTCATGCTCAGAACGGAACTTTCTGCTGTATCCGGCCTTGCGGTAAGCTGTGTACACCTCGCGGGTCTTGGCATAGTTGATGATCTGCGTCCGCAGCGCGGCAATTTCGGCCATGCGCTTTTCTGCCGCCTGAATGGTTCCCTGCAAGTCATGGAAGCGCTGGACGGCCTGTTCGGTTTTGCCATTCAGCTCATCCACGTCGGCTATCTTTTGTTCCTGCAGGAAGATCAGCGTCTTGGACATCTCCTTCAGATTGAATTTTTTTGCCCAGCGCTCATAGCCAGCGCCTTTACTTTTCTTCGCGGAGATGTCCACCAGGAGCTGAAACAACGGCTCCTGGGGAGGGGACTTCTGCCGCGGGCGGTGTTCTGCCTTGCCTTCCAGAACTGCCCGCAGTTCTTCTTCGCTGTAACCCTGTCCCAGCGTTCGGAAGCGAATGAATCGCTTTTGCCGTCTGCCCTTGACCGAGGTATGCTTGCCTCGCTTGACTTCATAGCCTTCCTGTTCCAACCGCTGCAAAAAGTGTTCAAAATCCGGCGGTTTGTCTTTGAGAATGCCGTCGATTATGGCGCAGAGCCGGTCGCGATTGCTCTCTTTGGGCGGGTACAGAATCTTCTTCTGCCGCTCGCGGTATGGCTTGCGCTCGATGACGGAAAGGCTGTGTTCCAGGCAGATTACGTCGCTGAGCCGCTGCACAGCCAGGCCGGACAGCCAGAAATCCCGAAACTTTCTGCTGCCGTCCAGCGAGGTGGAGTTATAGATGATGTGGTTATGGATGTGCTGGCAGTCGGTATGGGTTGCCACGATAAATGCGTGCTTGCCCTTGGTGAACCGCATGGCTAGCTCATAGCCCACCTGATTGGCTTCCTCCGGGGTGATCTCTCCCGGCTTGAATGACTGCCGTATCTGGTAGGCAATCACGTCGCTTTTCTGGCTCCGCCCTGTAGACAGCTCATACTGCCGCTTGGAGAGCATAAATTCCTCGTCTACCGTCAAGGGGCTGCACTCGTAGCTGCTGACCCACTCGCCGCCATCTGTTTTGTCCGGGTTCTGCGCATAGTCCGTGCGGCTTTTCAAACAGGCGGCTACGCTCTTGCCTTTATTCCGGTGCAGCGCGATCAGACGTGTGGCCGCCACCTGACCACCTCCCCATCACCGGAGCATCTTCTCCCGGTCCTCCGCGCCTTTCAGATAGAGTTCTTCGCAGAGCATCCGCTCGATGTTTCCTGAAAGATCGGAGAGCTGCCGGTAAATCTCCCACGCCGGCTCGTCTACCATGCCTTGCAACCGGGATTCAAGCCGCGTCCGCTGCTGCTCTGCGTCGCGGAAAGAAAGATCGCTCCCGGTCGCTTCATCCAAAACTTCCGGCAGCCGACTGCGGTAAAACTGTCTCATAAAATCTCTGTCCATCATATCCTCCCTTCGCTCTGGGTAAAACAGCTCGGTACAGCTGCATTATAAAAATTCTGTATGCGTCTTGCAAGGATGCCGCCCATCACAGTGCGGTGAGCTGGGCCAATACCTGTCTGGTGAGATGAATCAGTTCGTCCAGCCGCGCCCGAAGGTCCTCCATATCTGCCTGGTAGACCCGGCCATTCTCATTTGCGCGCTTTGCATACTGGTTCAAATTGTTGCTGCACATCTGCAGCAAATAGGCTGCCCGCCGCAGTTCCGGCAGGTCGAGACGAATGCAATATCCATCCAGCGCCATCTTCCGCAGGTAGGCCCCGATGCTCAAAATCCCCAGTTCTTCCATCTTGGTGTGAATCCGCTCCAGTTCCGGCCTGCTGACACGAAAGTGAAGCTGCTGGTCACGGCGCTCGTCCATATCCTCTCCCTTCAAAAATAGAACCAGGAGCAGATGGTTTCCCGTCTGCTCCTGGCAGGTTGTGTTTTATCGCTCCGGCTCTTTCTTTTTGTGGGTGGCGGGCGCTTTCTTTCCTGTCTCCTTTTGTGCCTGCCGGAGCTGCTCCCGCACCGAGGTGCGGGGCTGACGCTCCATCTCTTTCCGCGCCTGGGTCACGAACAGGTCGATCAGTCCGGGATGGCTGCTCACTGCAAACGCATAGTTCCGGTCCATGCCGAAAGAATCCATATTGGGCGGGATGCTCACCGTTTTGGCCCACTCTTTGTTGGGATAAGTAAAGCGGCCATCCCACTCCTTCTGCTGGATGGTGTTGGCCAAAACGTACAGGACGCGCTCCGCGCCAAACTGATTCATCACCTTGGAGGCGGTTCCCTCGGCTAAACGCCGGCCATCATAGCTTTGGCTGATTGCCTGCTCGATGGCTTCCTTGCAGGCGATGTTGGCCTGCAAGGAAATTCGGTAGGTTTCCACTTCCCTGCATTCACGGGCATAATCGAAATTCTCCCGGTAGACCGGTAAGTCGGACAACGCGACTTTCTCCTCCGCGGCGGCCAGCGCCGTTTGGATTTCCGCTTCGGTCACGGCCACTAGCTCCTGAAAGTCCATCCCTTTCAGCTCGTTCTCGATCAACTCTTCCAGCGAAGAATACTGCCGGACATCCAGCGGCCTTTCTTCCAGCTCCCTCTCGATCTTGTACTCCTTGAGGTCTACATACACCTGCAAAGGGTAGCCGTCGTTGCCTACGGTTGTGTAGGCCACGTCGATGCGGCTCAGGTCATCAAAATCTGCGGGGGCATCGTACTCGCTCATACAGAACTCGTTGATCAGCTGTTTGGCCTGGTCCAGCTGTGAAACTTGCTTGGCGTCGGCCCGGCTCTCAATGCAGCTCCAAATTGCTTCCATGTGGCTGGACTCCATCCGGTCAAACTCCTGGTAAATGTCTGCCAGCGGGGACGGCGATGCCAGCAGAGCCAACGCCTGGGCGTCGGTCAGGTCGTTGTACTCCAGAGAAATCAGGATGTCCTCCCGGACGGTGTACTCGTAGGTATGGTTCAGGACCTCCGCCGCAGGCTGGCTTTTCAGCCAGTCGCGGAATTTGTCCTGCTCCGCAAACATTTTCTTATAAAGTGCTGTGTTCAGTTCTTCGTTTGTCATCGCTCCTGCGCCTCCTTTTTATGTGCTTTGGGTTGTGTGGGTGACCGCTCAGGTACGGCGGCCTTCAGTTCCGCCAGCACCGAGGATTTCTGTTTTTCTTTTGTCTCTGCAACATCCTGCTCCGGCTCGGGGTGGGCATCCATGTTGAGCATGGAGTCCAGCTCGGCCAGACGGGCAGACTTGGCGGCCAGTTCTTCCTCTTGCGGGAAGGGCTTTTCCAGCTCAGCCTGGGCCGCGTCCCGCTGCTGGTAAAGGGCCTGCAAAGCATTTTCTGCCTGCTCCACCCGCTCCGACAGGTTGTCCAGGGCGTTGTCGATACGAGTCAGGTTGCCGCGGGCGTCGGTGCCCAGAGAGACAAAGTGGCTTGTTTCGCCCCGCAAAATCGCCTGATACTCGTTGCGGAAGGAATCGAACTGCAAGTCCAGTCCAAAACCGCGGTAACTGCCAAGGGTCACCGCCTCGGCAGAGGGCATTTCCTGGCAGGCAGTCAGCAGCCGCTCACCGGCGGCCAACTTATCGTCAAAGTGCATCCCCCGTATCTCGATGCCGCAGAACTCCTTGCCCTGGGGGTGGGCCTTCGCCGTCTCTGTATCCCGCCGCAGACCGGCGATCTCGGACTGCTTATACTGGATGCTGGCCGGGAAATCTTTGAGCAGCCTGTCTTCCAGCCGGTATCTCTGGCTCTGGTAGTCTGCTTTGAGGATTTTGAGCTTTGCCACTTCCACCTCCAGATTCGTTTTCTCCTTGATGAGCGGATTGCCTGCGCACAGAGCCTTGACTTCGGCGTAGCTGAGGACTTGTTCGTCCACGTCCTCGCAGGAGCGGACTGGACTTTTGCTGGTCATAATTTGACTGATGAAACGCTGTTTATTTTCCAGTGTTTGGAACATATAGCTGTCAAATGTCCCCTCGGTTACATAGTTGAAAATATGCACCGTCTTATTTTTGTTTCCCTGCCGGATGATACGTCCGTTGCGCTGGGTCATGTCCGAGGGCTTCCAGCCCACGTCCAGGTGGTGGACTGCCACAAGCCGATCCTGGACGTTTGTCCCTGCCCCCATTTTTGACGTACTTCCGAGCAAAATGCGCACTTTGCCGGTGCGCACCTTGGAGAACAGCTCTTTCTTTTTTGCCTCGGTGTCGGCGGTGTGGATGAAGGCCACTTCGCTCTCAGGCACCCCCGCTGCCAGCAGTTTTTTCTTCACATCATCGTAGATGTTGAACTGCCCGTCTCCTTTGGGCGTGGACAAATCGCAGAACAGGAGCTGGGTCAACCGCTCCGCTTTACCTTCTTCCCAGATGCGCAGCACGTTGCCGACACAGGCGTTCACCTTGCTGCACGGGTCATCCGGCAGCATAGGGTTCATGAGGCGTTGGTCGAGGCCGATTTTCCGGCCATCATTGGTCACACAAAGCATATTGTCCTCGGACGGGTCCACCTTTCCCGCATTGATTTTGCCCGCCCGTTCCGAAAGAGACTGCACCATCTCTTTCTGTATCTCGGAGGGCTTGACCAGAACAGTTTCAAACTTTGCCTCGGGAACCGGGAGGTGGAGCTGGTCGCTGGTCTTGATGTCGGCCACTTCCTTGAATATGGTCATGAGTTCGGGCAGGTTGAAGAACTTGGCGAAGCGTGTCCTGGCCCGGTATCCGGTGCCCTCGGGAAGCAAGTTGTCAAGAGATTTTCCGCATTTTCTCTAAATGTTCCAAATTGGAGCGTCTGGCTTCGTTCAAAATGTCCTGTGCACAGGCTTCATAAAGCGCATTTTCCAACGTTTTTCCGTCATTTTCTTTTGTCACAACACGCACGACAAACCGGGTTTTGCCGATTTTCACAGAAAAAGAGCCGCCAGTGATGGCGGCTTGACGTTCCAGTGTGTTGACGGCGTTTGCGCCGTCGCGTTCAATATCGTTCATTCTATTCCTCCTTCTCTTGGGGGGACGTCGTCGAGATATTCAGAGGGCATATCTTCCAAATTTTTTGCCTCAAAAATTGGCGGTTTTAACCTCATTCGGCATCAAACGCATCATTTTGTCCTCCAAAGTGTCTTTTGCAGTCCGGCAGAAGTGAACACCTACTACATAGGCGGTATTCTCAATCTTCACGCTGAAAGTGCCTGCGGGAGTCGCCCGCGTCGGTGTTCCAGTTTGTTTAGGTTGTTCCATGTCTGCATCCCTCCTTTTAAAAATCTAAACACAAAAGGCACCTGACTCTTTTGGAAGCAGGTGCCTTTTTGTCGTATTCGGGTTATGTAATCAAAACGCTCTTATCCTCAATAAGGCAATTTGCATTCGCCTTTATTTTGAACGTTTATAAACATTTGATATATTTTTTGTGCTTATTGACCTTTTTATTATTTTCCACTATCATTAATTTATAAAGATCGCCCCCAACGAAATGCAGCTCAGAACTTTTCACTCTGTCTGCCATGCTGATGCACCAGGACGTACTACCACTATGTCAGCGACGAGATGGGGTCAACCACCCACATTGTTGATGAAGATGGAATTGTCCTCAATCATTATGATTATGACGCTTGGGGCAACCTTACGGCCCAGGAGGAAGCCGTCCCCAACCGCTTCAAGTTTACCGGCCAGCAGCTTGACCCGGTAACCCAGCAATACTACCTGCGCGCACGGTTCTATAACCCTGTCATCGCCCGCTTTACCCAGGAGGATACTTACCGCGGCGATGGGCTGAATCTGTATGCGTATTGCGCCAACAGGCCCACCCACTACATTGATCCTACCGGCCACTGGTGTGGTACAAAGCAGGATGTATTTAACAAGCTGGCAGCAGAACGCGGCCCTAATCCTGACAAGATGGACTATGACACCAAGCAAAGCTTGATGGCGAGGCGTCCAATATTGTTAAGGAACAGAAGAAAAATTCTGATGAACTTTTTACTGTTTATAGAGGCACTGATCAGTACATAGAATTGCGTCAATCTTTTGGAATGGATTGCACAATGATTTCAGTTACCTCGGATAGAAAAGTTGCAGAATATTTTGCAGGTCCACAAGGCATTCTTATTGAACCGAAATTCCCAAATCGCAACTCTTACTACAAACGCTGCCTGGAGCTAACGAAAGTGAGCATCTAATTGACAATGGAACAAGAAAATAAAAATATGAAATACCAAAAAGTCGATTTTTTTAATTGCAACCAAAAATTCTATATAATTGATAAAACCACTTTAAATCAGTTACGTGAGGCAGACTGGTTTGAAGGTGTACCAATCAACAATTTGCTAATTAATGAAATCGATAAGTTATTTTGTTTTGTGAGAAAACATTCAAATTTTTGCTGTGCTATAACTAAAATTCAAACCAAAAGCAAAAAAAGTTTTTGGTTGCCTATTTTATTCTATAAATCTCTCTCTGGCTGGGTACGAGTTCGAATTGAATACACGGTGTGCCCATACTGTGGCTGGAAAGGGCAAATTGCCAACCCTACACTGCCCGACTTATACGAAACACTAGAAAATAAATTTGATCTCCTTCAAACTGCAAGTCAAATAAAAAGTCTACCATGTCCACAGTGTAATAAGAATTTATGTCGTCATTCAATTTGGGTCGAAACTAGCAGCAACACATAGACTTTGACGGCAATATCCAGGTCAACCGATACGATGCCGAGGGCCTGCGCCATGAGAAGGAAGAAAACGGTAGCCTAACCCGGTAACCCAGCAATACTATCTGCGTGCACGGTTCTATCGCCCGCTTTACCCAGGAGGATACTTACCGCGGCGATGGGCTAAATCTGTATGTGTACTGCACCAACAGGCCCACTTAAGAAATAACAAAGGAAGGATCAACTATGAATTGCCGTTTGGACCGTTTGGGAAGAGATGACATCTTTTGGCAAATTGGACACGAAGAGAGTCCCGAGTTGCTTGCATCCATTAAAAATTTAGAAAATGTTGAATTCAAAGATAAACAAGGATTAACATATCTTCATGTAGCAGCAATCAACCACAAATTACAAGTCATAAAACTACTATTAGAGAAAGGTGCAAACCCAAATTGTGTAGACAAAAGAGGTGCGACTCCCGTTCTAATGGCTTTAGGAACAAAAAACAATAACAATCAAGAAATATTAAGATTGTTTTTAGAGCACGGACTGGACTTAGAGAAAAAGATAAACGGGATGACAATAAAGGAAACCATTTTATCTTTCGAAGAGCCAGAATTAGCTGAAATAATTAAAGAATATGAAAACAATAAATAATTCAAATTTCAATACTGTTTAGTTGCATTCTATGTCTTACTTTGATTTTAAGGTAAGCAGTGAACAGGAATTCTTACTACCTCAATTCTGTAATATCATTCCAGGTTCACTTTAGAGGTGAGACCCTCTACCACTACGACCCGTTGAACCAGCTGCAAAAGGTGCAGTACCCCGGTTATACCGAGGAGCTGTTCTACGACAAAGCAGGCAACCGCACCCGGCACATTGCCCAGGGACTGGAGGAGTTTTATCAGTATGACCCCTGCAATTGGCTGACTACTAGTTGAATCGGATACAATAATCATAAGGAAACTATACCATGACTACGGACGCAAAAAACATTATAAATTCTATTATTGAGAATGAAATTGACAACCTTATGAAGGCCAATGATTTTAAACGTCGCGGGCAATCCATAAATTATATTCGAAAAACACAAACAGCAACTCAGAAATTAGAAATGATCTGCTTTTCTCACCCTTCTTATCATCCAGGAGCAATTATACATATATACCCATGGATATCTATATATTTTCCTGAAATAAATCATCTTGCAGTAGAAATGGTAAAAGACGTACGACTTTTAGCTGGAGATGTAAAAAGCACAATACGTCAACCTATACAAATTTACGTAAAATCCGAACCCATCTGGGTTATTGAAAGCAAAGATGATTATGAACCAGTCAAGCAGAAAATTTATCAGTTTTTAGAAGAACACACTATACCGCTTTTAAATGATCTAAAAAACACTTCTGATTTTATAGAACTTTTCGAGCGAAAAGACAAAAGAATAATGGCTGGAGATCCTCAATATATTTATCTTGTCTGTGCCTATATACTACAATCCGATTATAGCAAAGCCATGAAAGTTCTGGAACAACGTTTTGGCAAAAAAGGACTACGTTCTCAATACTCATCAGCTTTTTTATACTTAGAAAATGTTATTAAAACTTGTCAGTCGATCTAATAATATTAGATCACTATATATCAGTGCCTTAGAACTGTACGCTGCTTTCAGATAATAAGGCCCGGTACAGTTACGACGCCTTTAACCGTACCACCAGGGTGGAAACCTTTAGCAGAAAAACAACAGCTTTTCCTAACCAAAAAGCAACTGGAGGTGAAGAATGAAGATTACATTAAATATGTTATCAGATGCTGGAATAGAATATTCATGGAATACTATTTACATCGCTTTATTATATGATTTTATTGAAGTATCAGAAGTTAAAGATTATGCCATAGAGAGGATAAGTTCAGAAGATTATCAATATAATGAATACATCAATGAACTGGCTTGGGGGACAACCGACAAAAGCTTAGCACTCAAACTCATTTTAGGCGGAAAACTGGTTAAACCCACACTCCCTATAAAAAAATTAGAATTGGAAAAAATACGATATACAATTTTGTTTGCTTTATATGACCAATATAAAGAATTTTATCAAGTTTTTTTAAAACAGATTGAAATGGTATACGCTGATTTTGGATATCCAGAGGATATGTCAAGTTTTATTTACTATATGCCATCTAACATAACAACCAAGGAAGCGAAAAGCCCTAGCAATAACACTGAAGAGAATTTTATGTTAAATTTCTCAAACTTACTAAAAGAAATAAATCAAAGAATTGAAATGCACAGTAAATCATAGACTTGATTATTTTATAGTATTATCCATGGTATGACCCCCAACCGGCTGACTGCCTACACCAAAAACGGCGCAACCACACTCCTCCGTTACGACCAGGCAGGCAACCTGCTGGCAGACGATGAGGCCCGGTACAGCTACGACGCCTTTAACCGTACCACCAGGGTGGAAACCTTTGATGGCAATATCCAGTTCAAGCGCTACGACGCCGAGGGCCTACGCTATGAGATGGAAGAAAACGGCAGCCTGGTAAAGTTTATCTTCAACCCCGACCGTGAAGCGGTTATTGAAGAAAGCAGTTCCAGTTTGACCCGTTACATCCGCAGCAGCGAGCTGATTGCCCGCAATACGGACGCCGCCAGGACGTACTACCACTATGTCAGCGACGAGATGGGGTCAACCACCCACATCGTTGATGAAGATGGCATTGTACTTAACCATTATGATTATGACGCTTGGGGCAACCTTACGGCCCAGGAGGAAGCCGTCCCCAACCGCTTCAAGTTTACCGGCCAGCAGCTTGACCCGGTAACCCAGCAATACTACCTGCGCGCACGGTTCTATAACCCTGTCATCGCCCGCTTTACCCAGGAGGATACTTACCGCGGCGATGGGCTGAATCTGTATGCGTATTGCGCCAACAGGCCCACCCACTACATTGATCCTACCGGCCACTGGTGTGGTACAAAGCAGGATGTATTTAACAAGCTGGCAGCAGAACGCGGCCTTAATCCTGACAAGATGGACTATGACACCAAGCAAAGCTTGATGGCAGAGGCGTCCAATATTGTTAAGGAACAGAAGAAAAATTCCTATGCTACCGCGCAAAACTCCACACTTGCACTTCCCCCTTCTCCAATAGTAATTGATTCTTACTATAACATGTCCACTAGGGTGTATCTGAAAACTCAAAAACGCCCAAAAAAGTGTTAAAAAGACAAG
>ERZ1090864.50-NODE-50-length-56552-cov-53.517886_pt1 | contig 56552 bp, 48 predicted proteins | sample MGYA00478479_ERZ1090864 | MGnify/ENA primary metagenome ERZ1090864 (study PRJEB33644, sample SAMEA5815743) | chicken gut metagenome | biome: Chicken; feature: Gastrointestinal Tract; material: Caecum | place: Ireland | collected 2019-01-01 | study: A study of the...
GTGCTGGCTTTGCTGCTGCGGGGGCAGGGGGTGCGCACCGTCTGCCTGATCTGCGCCATTGGGGGCGCGGTGGTGGCCCGGTGGCTGTGGCCCCGGAAGTATCTGCCGGCGGCCCTGGCCGGGTGCATCCTGCTGCTGGGCAGCGCCTACTGCTTCAAAGCCTACATCGGCGGGGATGGGCTGCTGTTTTCGGGGGCGGACGCGGTGCTGGCCGCCGGCATGGGGTACGTGCTCCGCCGCTCGCCCGCCGAAAAGGAAGGAGCTGGGCGGCTGGTGCTGATCCTGTGCGGGGCGGCGGCCCTGGGCGGCCTCTGGGCAGGGCAGATCAGTTTGGGGCTGGCCGCCGCCGTGGCCTATACGCTGGCGCTGGCCTGCCGGGGCAAACTGCAGCCCGCTCTCAGCGGGGCGGCTGCGGCCGCGGCCGGGCTGTGCTGCGCCGACCCTGCCCTGGCCTGCAGCGGGGTAGGGGTCTGCTGCGGGGCGGCCCTGGGGCTGCTGGCCCAGGGGGACAAGCTGGTCTGCATCGCCTTTTACGTGGGCGGCGCGCTGACGGGGGTGCTGGCGGTCCAGCCGCCCGGAGCCGCCTTCGGACATTTGGCGGCGCTTGGGATCGGGGCGGGGGCCTGCCTGCTGCTCCCGCGGCGTTTGCTGCTGCGGGACCCCAGCCTCGAGCATGACCCCGCCGAGGGGGCCCAGCGGCCCCAGCTCTCGGCGGCGGCCACCCGCCTGAACGCGGCGGCCGAGAGCCTGTCCAGCCTGGCCGACACCGTCAACCGGGTGTATGAAGGGCTGCCCCACCGCCAGGAGGGCTGGCGCTGGGTGATCGACGCGGCCCACGACGGGCTGTGCGCCAACTGCGGCCGTCAGGAAGCCTGCTGGAAGGAGGAATACGCCGTCACCATGGAGGGCTTTGAGGCCCTGCGGCCGATCTTGGAAGAAAAACAGCAGCTGGAAGCCCAGGACCTGCCGGGGCAGCTGTCCCGCTGCATCCACCCGGCGGCGCTGTCGGGGGCGGTGACACGCGCCTTCGCCCTGTACAAGAGCCGGCAGGAGGCGCGCGTCCACGCCGAGGCCATGCGCACCGCCCTGACCGAGCAGTACAGCGCGGTGGCCCAGGCCCTCAGCGCGCTGGGAGACCAGATCGGCAGCCCCGGCAGCCCTGAGCCCTATAAATCGGGGCGGGTGGCGGCCTTCTTCTCCTCGCTGGGGATGCCGCCGCTGGAATGCGCCGTCACCCTGGACGACCTGGGCCGGACCCGGGCGGCCGTCACCCTGCCCCGGGCGCGGTTCAGCCAGGGGGAGCTCTCGGCCCTGGCAGGGGAGGTGGGCCGGCTGTGCCGCCGCAGCTTCGACACGCCCCAGAAGCTGAGCTGCAAGGGTGTGACCACCCTGCTGTTCACCGAAAAGCCGCTGCTGCGAGCCCTCTTTGGGTGGGCCGGCGCAGCCGCAAAAGGGGATGTGTCGGGGGACGCGGTCCAGCAGTTCTGCAGCCCCACCGCCGCCCAGATGATCCTCTGCGACGGGATGGGCACCGGACGGCCCGCCGCCGTGGACGGCAACCTGGCCGCCGACCTGACCGGCCGTCTGCTGCGGGCGGGCTTTGCCGCCGAGCTGGCCGCCCGGCTGGTGAACGTGGCCCTGGCCCTCAAGAGCGAGGACGAGGGCGGCGCCACCCTGGACCTTTTGAGCGTGGACCTGTACACCGGCACGGCCCGCATCTTCAAGGCGGGGGCGGCCCCCGGCTTCATCGTCCACGAGGGCCATGCCCGGACGGTGGGGGAGGCCGGCCTGCCCATGGGGGTGCTGGGCGGCGTCAGCGGCCAGAGCAAGATGGTGCGGTTGGACGCGGGAGACCTGGCCGTCCTGGTGTCGGACGGGCTGCTGGTGGACGGCCCCGGCTGGGTCCTCAAACAGCTGGAGCTTTCAGCCGCCGGGACGGACAGCCCCGAGCAGATCGCCCAGGAACTGGTGGAGACGGCCCGGGCCCGGGCCAGCCAGTCGGGCCGCCCCGACGACATCACCGCCGCCGTTCTCCGCCTGGAACGCTGCTGAGATTGCCCGGGAAATGGGAAACAAAAAGGCCTGCCGTTTTCTCGCGGCAGGCTTTTGTCGGTTTTCAGGTCAGGGACGGCTTACTGCGCGTCGCTTTCGCCGCCATAGATGCGGATATAGTGGGGAGCGTTTTTGGCCTGACAGAACAGCAGCAGGGCCGTGGCGGCGACGGCGAGGGTGGTGAGGACGACGAGCATCGCTTTGAGAACTTTCATGTCTGGACCTCCTACGATCAAGATGCAGAAAAGGGCGGGCGGCGGCAGAAAACGCCCGCCGGCGTTCCGTTCGGAACAGATTTTACTATAGTATAACATATTCGGCGGCGGATAGCAAACCACAGGACAGGGGAAAGGGAGGATGCGGGATTTTGTTAAAACTAACCCTTATTTTTTTCTTTTTCAATCAATTTTTAGCCTGTTGGGCGTTGACTTAAAGCCGGGAAATGATACAATAAATATATCAGCAAGAAGCTGCCATGGGGATGCTGTGCCCTTTTGCGGGCAAGGGCGCCTCCGCGGCAAGAAAGCAGAATGGGGGATTGTATAGTTCATGTTGAACAAGCTGAAACGTGCGGCGCTTGGCGCACATACGCCGCATGACAAAGCGACCGCTGCCAGCAAGCCCGTCCGGATGCCTCTGCCCAAGCAGGTGCGCATCCTGATGAGCCAGCACATCGGCGCCCCGGCGAAAGCCACGGTCAAAAAGGGCGACGAGGTGTGCGTTGGCACGCTGATCGGTGAGGCCGGCGGCTTTGTGTCGGCCAACATCCACTCCAGCGTGTCGGGCAAGGTGACGGCCGTCGAGCCGTTCCGTCTGGCCAACGGCAAGCTGTGCGACTCGGTCGTCATCGAGACCGACGGCAAGCAGACGGTGGACCCGTCCGTCCAGCCGCCCGTCGTGACCGACAAGGCCAGCTTCCTGGCCGCCGTGCGCGCCTGCGGCCTGGTGGGCCTGGGCGGCGCAGGCTTCCCCACCGACGTCAAGCTGCAGCCCAAGAGCCCGGTGGACACCCTGCTGATCAACGCCTCTGAGAGCGAAGTCTGGATCACCAGCGACACCCAGGAGATGCTGACCAGCGCCGACTCCATCGTGCGGGGCATCCAGGCGGTGCTCCAGTACACCGGCATCCCGCGCTGCATCATCGGCATTGAAAAGAACAAGCCCGAGTGCATCGACCTTTTGTGCCAAAAGACCAGCGGCATCGCCAACATCGACGTCAAGCCCCTGCCCAGTGTGTACGGCACCGGCGCAGAGCTGATCCTGATCGAGAAATGCCTGGGCCGCGAAGTGCCCCACGGCGGCCTGCCCGCCGACGCCGGCGCCATCGTCATGAACGTGACCTCGGTGAGTATGCTGGGCAAGTACCTGGCCACCGGTATGCCGGTGGTGGAGCGGACCATCACCGTGGACGGCGACGCCTGCGCCAAGCCCCAGAACCTGATCGTCCCGGTGGGCGCCTCCTACCAGGATGTGATCGACGCGGCCGGCGTCAAGCCGGACGTCACCCTGGGCAAGGTGGTCGCCGGCGGCGGCATGATGGGCTGCGCGGTGGAAGACCTGAGCTACCCCACCACCAAGACTTCCGACGGCCTGATCCTGCTGAGCGAGGCCAGCGCGGCCCAGCCTGCCGCTGAGCCCTGCATCCGCTGCGGCCGCTGCATCGAGTACTGCCCCATGGGCCTGGCCCCGGTGGAAGTCAACGCCGCTTACGCCGCCCGCGACGTCCAGGAGCTGGGCAAGCTGCACGTGGACTACTGCTTCAACTGCGGCTCGTGCTCCTTTGTCTGCCCGGCCAAGCGCCCCTGCACCCAGATGATGAGCCTGGCCAAGGCATACTACCTGAATGAGATCAAAAAAGGAGGCAATAAGTAAAAATGGATACAAAGCTTATTGTTTCGGCCTCCCCCCATGTCCGCTCGGATGAGTCTACCCGGGGCCTGATGGCCAACGTCATCGTGGCTCTGTGCCCCAGCGTGGTGGCTTCGGCGGTCATCTTCGGGATGCGCGCGCTGCTGGTCACCGCCTTCTCGGTGGTGGTCTGCGTGGCGCTGGAGTGGCTGTACTGCAAGCTGCTCAAACGGCCCAACCCCATCGGCGACCTGTCCGCCGTGGTCACCGGCATCATCCTGGCCATGAACGTCCCTGTCGGGATGCCTCTGGGCCAGATAGCGGTGGGCTGCGTGGCGGCCATCATCGTCACTAAGCAGCTGTTCGGCGGCATCGGCATGAACTTTGCCAACCCCGCGCTGGTGGGCCGCATCGTCCTGTTCATCAGCTTTGCCTCCGAGATGAACGCCTGGGTCTACCCCGACGCGGCGGTGGACCAGCTGGCCAGCGCCACCCCCCTGCAGGTGGCCGATCCCAGCCGCCTGAACCTGTTCGACCTGTTCATGGGCATCCACGGCGGCGTCCTGGGCGAGACCTGCGCCCTGGCCATCCTGCTGGGCTTTGTCTATCTGGTCGTCACCAAGACCATCAGCCCCGCCATTCCCCTGAGCTATGTGGGCAGCATGTTCGTCTTTTACCTGATCGCCACCCAGAGCCTGCACGAGAGCCTCGTGGAAGTGCTGAGCGGCGGCCTGCTGTTCGGCGCCGTCTTTATGGCCACCGATTACGTCACCAGCCCCTTTACCCTGAAGGGCAAGCTGCTCTACGGCATCTGCCTGGGCCTGGTCACCTTTGCCATCCGCTACTGGGGCAGCTATACCGAGGGCGTGTCCTTCGCGCTGCTGTTCATGAACCTGTGGGTGCCCTTCATCAATGACGCCACCCGCCAGGTCCCCTATGGCTATGTCAAGCCGGCCAAGAAGGCAGGAAAGGAGGGCGCTTCCAAATGACGAAATCTTCTAACTGGGAGAGCACCATCAAGCCCATCCTGGTGCTGACGGTCAGCTCCCTGGTGGCCAGCCTCCTGCTGGCCCTGGTCAACTCTGTCACCGCCCCTGTCATCGAGGCCAACCAGAAGGCCGCCACCCTGGTGGCCTATGTGGAGGTGCTACCCTCCGTCTCGGACGCCACTGAGCTGGAGGAAGTCACCGACTACACCACCGCCGGCATCACCGGCGCGGTCCGCGCGCCCGACGGCTCCATCGCCATCCAGGCCTCCGAGAGCGGCTACAACGGCGGCATGGTCAACGTCATCCTGGGCTTTGACACCACCGGCACCATGACCGGCATCCACGTGGACGCTTCGAGCCAGACCAGCGGCATCGGCACCAACGTGGCCCTGCCCGACTACCTGGCGCAGTTCGACGGCCTGACCGCCGACGCCAACATCGTCAAGGGCCAGGGCTATGACGCCGTGACCGGCGCGACCTACTCCACCGACGCCCTCTTTGCCGCCATCAACGACTGCATCAACTGCTACAACGAGCTCGCATAAAAGGAGGCTGCATCAATACAATGGCACAAGAAAAAGTCTCCAAGGTAAGCATCCTTACCAATGGTATCATCAAGGAGAACCCGGTCCTCCGCCTGGTGCTGGGCACCTGCTCCACCCTGGCGCTGACCACCTCCGTCTCGAACGCCTTCGGCATGGGCGCGGCCTTCACCTTCGTGCTGGTGCTGTCCAACGTGCTCATCGCCATGCTGCGCAACATCATCCCCGCAAAGGTCCACCTGCCGTGCTACATCGTCATCATCGCCAGCTTCGTCACCATCGTCCAGATGGTGATGCAGGCCTTTACCCAGAGCCTGTATGACGCGATGGGCGTGTTCATCCCCCTGATCGTCGTCAACTGCATCATCCTGGGCCGCGCCGAGATGTTCGCCTGCAAGAACACCGTGGTGGATTCGGCCATCGACGGCGTCGGCATGGGCATCGGCTACACCCTGACCCTGCTGCTCATGTCCACCATCCGCGAGATCCTGGGCAACGGCACCTGGCTGGGCTTCCAGGTCATGCCCGAAGGCTTTGTCACCATCGGCATCATGACCCAGGCCCCCGGCGCCTTCCTCTGCTTTGGCCTGCTGATGGGCCTGTGCATCTGGGTGGAGGGCAAGCTGGACGCCCGCATCGAGCGCAAGATCGGCTGCCAGCCCATGAAGGACCTGCAGGAAGGAGAGGATAACAAATGATCGTTAAACTTGCGGCTATCTTCTTCAGCATGATCCTGGTCAACAACTACGTGCTGGTGAAGTTCCTTGGCATCTGCCCGTTCCTGGGCGTCTCCAAAAAACTGGACTCCTCGCTGGGTATGTCGGGCGCGGTCATCTTTGTCATGTTCATGGCGACGGCCGTCACCTTCCCCATCCAGATCTTCGTCCTTGACCCGGCGGGCCTGGGCTACCTGCAGACCATCGTCTTTATCCTGGTCATCGCCGTGCTGGTCCAGTTCATCGAGATCTTCCTGAAAAAGTATATGATCTCGCTGTACAACGCCCTGGGCGTGTACCTGCCCCTGATCACCACCAACTGCTGCGTGCTGGGCGTGGCCATCCTGGTCGTGGATGACTACGGCGCCGACGTGGCCACCCTCGGCTTTGCCATGGCCTATATCGAGGCGCTGGTCTGCGCCGTGGGCTCGGGCGTCGGTTTCATGCTGGCCATGTGCCTGTTCAGCGGCGTGCGCAAGCGGGTGGAAGTGTGCGATGCCCCCGGCCCCATGAAGGGCCTGCCCATCACCCTGGTCGCCGCGGCGATCACCAGCATGTCCTTCATGGGCTTTGGCGGCATCGTGGAGAACCTGTTCAACGTCACACTGTAAGGGAGGAGGAAACGGACTATGAGTATCGTATTGGCTGTTGTCCTCTGTACCGTCGTGGGCGCTTTGGGCGCGGTGATCCTGGTCGCCGCATCCAAGTTCATGGCAGTGGAGGAAGACCCCCGCATCGAGCAGGTGACGGGCTGCCTGGCCGGCGCCAACTGCGGCGGCTGCGGCTACGCAGGCTGTGCTGACTACGCCAAGGCCATTGTCATGGACGGCGTGCCCTGCGACAAGTGTGCCCCCGGCGGCCCCAAGGCTGCCGCCGCCATCGGCCAGATCATGGGGGCGGAAGTTTCCGCCACCGTCAAAAAGGCTGTGGTCCAGTGCCAGGGCAGCAAGGACAACTGCAAGCCCAGCTATGACTACAAGGGCATCCAGAGCTGTGCAGCGGCGGCGGCCCTCTACGGCGGCCCCAAGGACTGCTCCTTTGCCTGCGCCGGCTTTGGCGACTGCGTCAAGGCCTGCAAATTCGACGCCATCCACATCGTCAACGGCGTGGCCGTGGTGGATCAGGACAAGTGCACCGGCTGCGGCGCCTGCGCGGCGGTCTGCCCCAAGCACGTTATCATGATCCAGTCGGCCGGCCCGGACAAGCCGGTGGTCATGTGCTCCAACTGCGACCGCGGCCCGGTGGCCATGAAGGAATGCGCCACCGCCTGCATCGCCTGCGGCATGTGCCAGCGCAACTGCCCCTCCGACGCCATCCATGTCACCGACAACCTGGCCCGGATCGACTACGACAAGTGCACCGGCTGCGGCACCTGCGTGGCCAAGTGCCCCAAGAAGATCATCACCTACCCGCTGAAAAAGAATGCGTGAGGGATGACCCCGGCCTGAACCGGCCGGGACCGGAACAGACAAACGCCCCCGCAGGAAGCCCGGCCGAGCCGGTCCTTGCGGGGGTTTTTTCGTGAGGAGGAACCCCATGAACGAACAGCAGATCTTGGCCCGCCGGCGGAACGCGGGCTTTGCTGCCTTTTTCTTCAGCGGCGTCTGCGCCATTTCCAGCGGGGTGGTGGTCAGCCTGCTGCAGGAGCAGTACGGCTTTGCCTACGGCGTCACCGGCACCCTGCTCAGCCTGATGAACATCGGCAACCTGACGGCGGGCTTTTTGTCCGGGGTGCTGCCCGGCCTGCTGGGCGGGATGAAGCGCAGCGTCCTGCTTTTGAGCCTGGGCTACCTGGTGGGCTACGGCCTGATGGGCTTTACCGGCGTGGTGGCCCTGCTGGGGCTGGGCTTTTTCCTGGTGGGGGCGGCCAAGGGCCAGGTCATCAATACCTGCACCGTCCTGGTGGGGGACAGCAGCTCCGACCGCACCCGCGGCATGAACCTGATGCACAGCTGTTATGCCTGCGGGGCATTGCTGTGCCCCTTTGCCATTGCGGCGGCCGGCCGCGCCGGGCAGAAAGCGCCGCTGTTCCTGCTGGCGCTGGTGGGCGCGGCCCTGTGGCTGGCCTTTGCCGTCACCCCGATGGAGCGGGGCGGCAAAAAGGCCGGCGGGAAGATCGACTGGAGTTTCCTGCGCAGCGCCCGCTTCTGGCTGCTGGTGGGGCTGATCTTCTGCCAGAACGCCGCCGAGACCAGCGTCACCGGCTGGATGGTCACGTACTTTAAGGACAGCGGCATCATTGCCGGGGTGCTCAGCACCTACACCGTCACCGTCATGTGGGGGGCGACGCTGGTGGCGCGGCTGCTGATCGCCTTTGTGTTCCCCTTCAAGAACCCCCGCAAGGCCATGGTGGTGATGGGAGCGGGCTGCATCGTGACCTATTTTGGGCTGATGCTGGCCCATAGCCAGACCGCGGCCATCGTGCTGCTGTTCTGCTTCGCCTTTGCCATGGCGGGGATGAACCCCACCGCCGTGGCCGCCGCCGGCCGGATGACCACCGTCACCAGCATCGCCATCCTGCTGCCGGCGGCCAGCCTGGGGGCCATCGTCATGCCCTGGGTCATCGGGATGGTGGCGGAGGCGGCGGGCCTTGCCGCCGGCATGGCCTCCAACATCGTGCCCTGTGTGGGGATGCTGGTGTTTGCGGCGCTGGTGGCCCGCCTGCCCGAAGAAGAAGCGGTGTGACGGTTACGTTTCGCTGCGGCCGGCTTCCGTCTGGCGGGCGCTGAACACGCACCCGCAGTAGTCCTGCCGGTACAGGCCGTACTGATCGGACAGCTGCAGCGACCGCAGGTAGCCGTTTTTCTTCTTGAAGTCGGAGGGGAGATGGGGCACGCCGAATTCGGCGGCCAGCTCCTGGCCGATCTGGTTGATCCGGGCGGCGTCCTTGTGGGGGCTGATGGACAGGGTGGTGGTAAACCAGTCGAAGCCGTTTTCCGCGGCGTACTGCGCGGCCCGGCGCATCCGCAGCCTGTAGCAGGCGGTGCACCGCGCCCCCCGCTCGGGCTCGTTTTCCAGGCCGCGGGCGGCGTCGTAGAATTCCTGCGGGTCGTAGCGGTCCTCCACCACCTTCACCCCCAGGGGGTGGGCCTCAGCTACAAAGCGCTCCAGCTCCTGCTCCCGGCGGTGGTACTCCGCGGGGGGCCAGATGTTGGGGTTATAGTACAAGATCGTGATGTCGAAAGAGCGGGAGAGCTGTTCCAGCACCGCGCTGGAGCAGGGCCCGCAGCAGGCGTGGAGCAGCAGGCGCGGCCGCCTGCCGTCCAGGCTCTGCAGCACCTTGTCCATCTCCCGCGCATAGTTGGGTACATTGGGCATCGTTGTTCACCTCGACTGACAGTATAACACAAAGGAGACTGTATGACAAAGGAAAAGATCGCTCGTATCAACGAACTGGCGAAAAAGAGCAAGACCCCGGCCGGCCTGACCGAAGCGGAAAAGGCCGAGCAGGCCGCCCTCCGCCAGGAGTACGTGGCCGAGATGAAGGCTTCCCTCCGGGCCCAGCTGGACCACACCATGATCCAGGAGCCGGACGGCACCCTGCACAAGCTGGGCCGCCGCCCCGCCGGCCCCAAAACGCCCAAAAACTGAGGGGCTGTCTGGGGCAAAAGGTAAAATTTTGCCCCCGGCGGGATTTTCCCCTTCCTTGACCCGGCGTTTGGTGCTATAATAAATATGTATGTGCAGGTTTTGGCCTGCTCTGCGATGTGTCCAGGGCAGCGTATCCCGGGCAAGGTGCACGGAAAAGGCTGTTCTTTAGTTCAATAAAGAGGTCATTTATTATGCTTACTGCAATCACTGGGATCAACTGGGGCGACGAGGGCAAGGGCCGCATGGTCGATCTGCTCAGCCAGGATTATGACATCGTGGTGCGCTACCAGGGCGGCAACAACGCCGGCCACACCGTCAAGAACGAGCGGGGCAAGTTCGTTTTGAACCTGCTGCCCTCGGGCATCCTGCGGCCCGACGTCGTCTGCGTCATGGGCAACGGCATGGTCATTGATCCCCACCATCTGGACGGCGAGATCGCCCACCTGCGCGAGCAGGGCATCGAGGTCAGCCCGGCCAACCTCAAGATCTCGGACCGTGCCACCATCACCATGCCCTACCACGTCCTGCAGGACGGCCTGGAAGAAGCACGCCTGTCCAAGACCGGCGCGCAGTTCGGTTCCACCAAGCGGGGCATTGCCTACGTCTACGGCGACAAGTACATGAAAAAGACCCTGCGCATGGGGGACCTGCTCCATCTGGACGACTCGGTCCGCAAGCGCCTGGAGACCATGGTGGACTCCAAGAACCTGGTGATGGAGGGCAGCTACAACGCCGAACCCATCCGCGTGGACGAGATGTGGGCCTGGCTGGAAAAATACGCCGCCATCTTCAAGGATTACATCTGCGACGCCGGCGCCTATCTGGACGAGGCCGACCGCGCGGGCAAAAAGATCCTGTTCGAGGCCCAGCTGGGCGCGCTGCGGGACGTGGATTTCGGCATCTATCCCTACACCACCTCCTCCAACGTCATCGGCGCTTACGCCCCCATCGGCGCAGGCATCCCGGGCCGCAAGCTGGATTGCTCCATCGGCATCATGAAGGCCTATTCTTCCTGCGTGGGCGACGGCCCCTTCACCGCCGAGCTGGCCATGACCGAGGACGAAAAGCACCAGCTGCGGGAGGCCGGCCATGAATACGGCGCGGCCACCGGCCGTCCCCGCCGTGTGGGCCCGGTTGATCTGGTGGCCAGCCGCTACGGCGTCTCCTGCCAGGGCTGCGACGAGGTGGCCCTGACCCTGCTGGACGTGCTGGACTATATGGAAAAGGTGCCCGTCATCACGGCTTACGCGCTGGAGGACGGCAGCACCACCACCCGTTTCCCCATGGGCAAGGCGCTGGATACCGCCAAGCCCGTAGTGGAGTACCTGCCCGGCTGGCACTGCGACATCACCGCCGCCCGCCATTGGGAGGACCTGCCCGCCGAGGCCCAGAACTACATCCTCTACCTGGAAAAGGCCGTGGGCTGCAAGATCACCTATATCTCGGTGGGCGCTGAGCGGGAGGCTTACATCCACCGGGCCTAAAACGCACCGCCGAGCACAGCAGAACGGAGGGAGAATACCATGTTTGATATCGTGACTGACAGCGCCTGCGACCTGACGCCCGAAACGGTGCGCCAGCTGGGGCTGACCGTGGTGCCCTTCTACGTCTCCACCGACGGGGAGCACTATCTGAAAGAGGGGCAGGAGATCGCCGTGCGGGACTTCTACCAGTTCATGGTGGACCACCCCGGGACCCTGCCCAAGACCAGCCTGCCCTCGCTGGAGGACTTTGAAAAAGTCTTTCGGGAAAAGGCGGCGGCCGGACGGGAGACCCTCTGTTTGTGCTTTACCGGCAAGATGAGCGGCGGGGTGGGCAGCGCCCGCAACGCCCGCGAGCTGGTGCTGGAAGATTACCCCCAGGCGGTCATCGAGGTGGTGGACACCGCGGCGGCCACCGTCAGCGAGGCCGCGACCGTGCTGAACGCCGCCGCCATGCGGGACGCCGGCTGCTCCCTGACCGAGACGCTGACCTGGCTGGCCGGCACCCGGCCCACCAACCAGATTTTTTTCACGGTGGGCAACCTCGACTACCTCATCAAGGGCGGCCGGATCGGGAAAGTGACCGGCCTTGCGGCCAACTTCCTCAACGTCAAGCCCATGATCCACTTTGCCGATGGGGAGATCTTTTCGGGCGGGATGGCCCGCGGCCGCTTGAAGAGCATGGAAAAGGCCATCGAGCAGCTGCTGGGCTACCTGGCCGAGCGCAAGGCCGACCCCGACGACTACCACATCATTGCCGGCTACGGCTACGATGCCGAGGAGGGCCGCCGCTTCTGGATGCAGCTGCGGGCGGCGCTGCGGGCCAAGTACCCCGCCAGCGCCTGCGACGCCGGCCTGCTGCAGATCGGCGCGACCATCGCCGTCCACACCGGCCCCTACCCGCTGGGCGTGGGCGTGATGCGGAAGTGGAAAAAGAAGGCCTGATCCGGGGCGCGCTGTCCGCGCCGCCTGACCGGCTTTTTGAAAGTGAAAACAAGAATAGGGCTTGCCGCCTGTGCAGAGCAGCGCGGCAGGCCCTTTCGCTTTGCCCGGAAAAAAGCGCCCCTCCGCCGGTTTGGCAGGGGGCGCGGAGGGATAGGCTGTCACGGATGATGGACATACTGCGTTTCTTTGGCGCAGTCCTGGCGGGAGTGGCCGCAGTGATCGCAGACGTACGTCCAGGTGCCGGTGCGCTCCAGCACCTCGTCCAGCCGCCAGGGGTCGTGGTGGACGCAGGGGACGGCCTTTTCTGCGCCGAGGGAGACCCACTCGGTGTGGGCGACGCCGGTCAGGATCAGGCGGCCCTGCCCGCACTGGCCGCAGGGCAGGCCGGTGACAGTCCCGTCCTTCATGGCCGCGGCAATGGCAGCGTTGGCAGCGCTGGAAGCGGCGGAGCTTTCGCCGCCGGTATCGCTGGCAAAGGACGGCAGGGCGGGCAAAGCAAACAGCGCGGCGAGGGCCAGCGCGGCTGCGGCGATGCGTTTGACGTGTTTCATGGCGGACCTCCTTTTTGTGCAAAAATCGGACGATGTATTTATGTTTATTATAACATGGCGTCAGGGAAAGCGCAACGAAACAGCGCCGGTTTGGGCGGGATGCTGTGTAAAAGATACGTAAAATATTGCTGGGCCGGTCCAGTGTACCCATCCGCCGGCTTGGGTTTGCCATTTTTGCCCGCTCGTGATACAATAAAAAGAATCTATGAACTTTTACAGACGAGGTACAGAGCAGAGAATGGCGAGAAAAAAACGCAAATCATCGTCCCGGGGCCGCCGCGGCCGGCAGCAGGCCCAGCGCCGGCTGCTGGCCAGCAGCGTCACCCTGTTTGGGGGCATCCTGCTGGGATTGCTGGCTTTTGTAGACGGGCAGGCCGCCTGGCACACCGCCCACGACATCCTGTTCGGGCTGTTTGGGGCCGGCAGTTTCGTGCTGGGGCCGGCGGTCTGCTATATGGCCGTGCTGGCCGCCCGGGAAGAGCCGGTGGCCCCCAGCGTGGTCAAGCTGCTGCTGGGGCTGGCTTTTTTGAGCGGGGCGGCGGTGGTCTTTTCGGACATCCCGGCCCAGGGGCTCACGGTGGCCCAGATGGGGGTGGCCTGCTACGACAACGGGGTCAACGCCTGGTTCGGCGGCGGGTCGATCGGGGGGCTTTTGGGCGGTACATTGCTGCTGCTGTGCGGCCGTCCGGCGGCCAACCTGATCGTGGTGGCGCTGGCGGCCTGCGCCAGCTGCTACATCTTTGACGTCACCCCCGCCGACATCTGGCAGTGGCTGTCCGGCGTGGCGGGCGGCGCGCGGGACAAGGGGCTGGCCGTCTATGCCGACGGCCGCGCCGCCCATGAGGAGCGCCGTGCGGCCCGTCTGGCGGCCCGCGCCGAAGCAGCGGCGGCAGCCGAAGCCGAGGCCGAAGCGGAAGCCGCCGCAGACGACGAGACCGCCGAGGATATGCTGCTGGACGGCGACCCGGACGCCGCGCCGGGCACGTTCCACATCGGGATGCCGGCCTGGCTGGGCCACATCTTCGGGCATGGACGCCTGCCGGACGAGAACGGCAGCACCGAAGCGCCCCCAAAGCCGCCTGAATCGCCCCTGCAGTCGGCGGCGGTCAGCCACCCGCGGGCTCCCTTTGACATCGACCTGGGGCCCGACCCGGCGGTGGTCAGCGACGGCGGCAGCGAGCCCATCGAGCCCATCATCCCGGGGCCGGGGGGCACCTTTGGCCTGAACCCCCTGCGGCCCGCGCCGCCGGCCGGCCAGGCTGCGGCGGCTGGGCACATCCAGCCCGAAGCGCCTGCCCCGGCGTCTATCGTCCCGCCGGCGGGGGCCGGTGCTGTGCACCATGTGCCCATGTACGACCAGGATAAGGACGACGGGACCCTGCCCGCCGCCGCGCCCGCAGCGGCAGCTGCGCCTGTGCCGCCGGTGACGCCTGCCGCGCCTGCCCCGGCTGCACCGCAGCCCGCGCCCCAGGCAGCCGCCCGGGCGGACGGCGCCGAGGACGAGGACGGCTGGATCACCGTGGAGGACGGCGAAAACCAGAATACCGGGGACATCGCGACGCTGGTGGCGGCGGCCATGGAAAAGCCCGCCGACGCCGAGCAGGCGGCCGCAGCCGCCGCGCCCTCTGCCCCGGAGGACCTGGAGGCCCCCGCCGCCTACGAGTATCCGCCCATCGAGCTGTTTGACAAAGCCCCCGAGGACTCCGACGAGGGAGCCACCGCTGAGCTGCAGGCCAACGCCCAGAAGCTGGTGGACACGCTGGAGAGCTTCGGGGTCAAGACGCGGGTGCTGGATATCTCCCGCGGGCCTGCCGTCACCCGGTACGAGGTGCAGCCCATGGCCGGCGTCAAGATCAGCCGCATCACCTCCCTGGCCGACGACCTGGCCCTGAACCTGGCGGTGGCGGACATCCGCATGGAAGCGCCCATCCCCGGCAAGCCCGCCGTGGGCATCGAGGTGCCCAACCGCAAGCGGTCGTCGGTCAGCATCCGCAGCATCTTCGAGAGCCAGAGCTTCCGCCACATGACCAGCCCCCTGACCATCGCCCTGGGCAAGGACATTGCCGGCGTGGCTCAGGTGGCCGACCTGTGCAAGATGCCCCACCTGCTCATCGCGGGCAGCACCGGCAGCGGCAAGTCGGTGTGCGTCAACAGCATCATCATGAGTCTGGTGTTCCGCTCGGGGCCGGAGGACGTCAAACTGATCCTGATCGACCCCAAGGTGGTGGAACTGGCCGAGTACAACGGCATCCCCCACCTGCTGATGCCGGTGATCACCGAACCCAAAAAGGCCGCGGGCGCCCTCAGCTCGGCGGTGGCCGAGATGGAGCGCCGGTACCGGCTCTTTGCCGACAACAACGTCCGTGACATCAAGACCTTCAACAAGCTGGCGGCCACCGACCCCATGCTGGAAAAACTGCCTTACATCGCCATCGTCATCGACGAGCTGGCCGACCTGATGATGGTGGTGGGCAAGGACGTGGAGGACTCGATCTGCCGCATCGCCCAGAAGGCCCGCGCCGCCGGCATGCACCTGATCGTCGCCACCCAGCGCCCCAGCGTGGACGTCATCACCGGCCTGATCAAGGCCAACATCCCCAGCCGCATCGCCTTTGCCGTGTCCAGCCAGGTGGACAGCCGCACCATCCTGGACGGCGCGGGAGCTGAAAAGCTGCTGGGCATGGGCGATATGCTGTTCATGCCGGTGGGCGCGCCCAAGCCCATCCGCATCCAGGGCACCTACGTCACCGACGAGGAGATCAGCCGGGTGCTGACCTTCATCAAGGCGTCGGGCACCGTCCAGTACGACGAGGCCATGATCCGCGCCATGGAGGAGCACACCGTGCAGGACAAGAACGGCAAGGACCGCGACGACGACGAGGGCGGCGCCGACGACCCCATGCTGAAGGCCGCCGTGGAGGTGGTCATCGACGCGGGGCAGGCTTCCACCAGCCTGCTGCAGCGCCGGTGCAAGCTGGGATATGCCCGGGCCGCCCGCATCATGGACGAGATGGAGCAGAAGGGGATCATCGGCCCCTACGAGGGCGCCAAGCCCCGGGCCGTCCTCATCAGCCGCCAGCAGTGGCTTGAAATGTGCATGAACCAGCCCGGCGAATCGTGAGCCGGACCGATCGACCAGAACCAACAGACAGAGCGAGGAGCGCTATGAACGACACGACCTACACTCCGTACACCGAATTTTTGCCCATCTGCCGCGCGGACATGGAGGCCCGCGGCTGGGATCAGCTGGATTTTGTGGTGGTGGGCGGCGACGCCTATGTGGACCACCCCAGCTTTGGCACTGCCATCATCAGCCGCCTGCTGGAAGCCGAGGGCTACCGGGTGGGGGTGCTGGCCCAGCCCCGCTACACCGACTGCGAGGACTTCAAGCGGTTCGGCAAGCCCAAGTACGGCTTTTTCATCGGCGGCGGCAACGTGGACAGCATGGTCAGCCACTATTCGGTGGCCAAGATCCCCCGTGCCGAGGACGAATATTCCCCCGGCGGCAAGGCCGGGGCCCGGCCCGACCGCAGCGCCACCGTCTACACCCGGCTGGCCAAGCAGGCTTACCCCGACCTGCCGGTGATCCTGGGCGGGCTGGAAGCCTCCCTGCGGCGCTTTGCCCACTATGACTACTGGCTGGACACTGTCCTGCCCAGCATCGCCGAGGACGCCGGGTGCGACCTCATCAGCTTTGGCATGGGGGAGCACCAGACCGTCGAGATCGCCCGCCGCCTGGCGGCAGGGGAGCCCATCGAGAGCATCACCGACGTGGCCGGCACCTGCTACATGACCGACTTCGACCACCTGCCCGACCGGTACGTGGAGTGCGCCGGCTTCAAAAAGGTGGCCTCGGACAAAGTGGCCTATGCAAAGGCCTGCCGCATCCAGATGGATAACCAGGACGTGGTCAGCGGCCAGATCATCGTCCAGAAGCAGAGCGAAAAGTACCTGGTCCAGAACCTGCCGGCCAAGCCTCTGGTCCGCTGGGAGCTGGACAAGGTCTACGCCCTGCCCTATACCCGCCGCTACCACCCCATCTACGAGCCCATGGGCGGGGTACCCGCCATCCGGGAGGTGCAGTTCTCCATCATCCAGAACCGCGGGTGCTTCGGCGGGTGCAACTTCTGCGCCATCCAGCTGCACCAGGGCCGGCGGGTCACCAGCCGCAGCGCCGACAGCATCGTGGCCGAGGCCGAGCGGATGACCCACGAGCCCGACTTCAAGGGCTACATCCACGACGTGGGCGGCCCCACGGCGAATTTCCGCTTCCCGTCCTGCGGCCAGCAGATGAAAAAGGGGATGTGCACCGGCGGCAAGCACTGCCTGGCGCCCCAGCCCTGCCCCCACCTGATCGTAGACCACAAGGACTACCTGAATATCCTGCGCCGGCTGCGGGCTCTGCCGGGGGTCAAAAAGGTGTTCGTCCGCAGCGGCATCCGCTTCGACTACCTGATGGCCGACCCCGACGACACCTTCTTCAAGGAGCTGGTGGAATACCACGTCTCGGGCCAGCTGAAGGTGGCCCCCGAGCACTGCGCCCCCAATACCCTAGCCTATATGGGCAAGCCGCCCATCGAGGTGTTCAACCGCTTCAAAGATAAGTTCTATGAGCTCAGCCGCAAAGCCGGCAAAAAACAGTACCTGGTGCCCTACCTGATGTCCAGCCACCCAGGCAGCACCCTGAAGGACGCGGTCTATCTGGCCGAGTACCTCTACAAGAACCATATGCGCCCCGAGCAGGTGCAGGATTTTTACCCCACCCCCGGCACCGTCAGCACCTGTATGTTTTATACCGGTCTCGACCCCTACACCCTCAAGCCGGTGTTTGTGGAAAAGACCGCCGAGGGCAAGGCCCTGCAGCGGGCGCTGCTGCAGTACTACGAGCCCCGCAACGCTGAAAAGGTGGTCAAAGCCCTTAAAATGACCCACCGGGAGGACCTGATCCCTCTGCTGGTGCCGGCGGCCGGCCGGCGCGCCGTCCAGCGCAGCGCCCGCAAGGCGGCCCCCCGGGACGTCACCATCCACCCGGACGGGAGCTATACCGTCCATCCGGGGGCGCGCTTTGCCCCCCGCACCAGACCCAACAACAAGAAGAAGGGGAACAAGAACAAATGAAAGAACACCGCAGCCACCAAAAACGTCCGCTGACCGCGGCGCTGTTCCGCCGCATCACTGCTCTGGCCCTGGCCGCCGCCCTGGCTCTGGGGCTGACCGCCTGCCAGGATGCGCTGGGCGCGCTGGCCCAGCCTCCCGCCGCAAGTTCGGCCCAGACGGTCCAGCCGGCCGACGGCAGCAGCTTTTCGATGGACTTTATCGACGTGGGGCAGGCCCTCAGCGTCCTCATCACCTGCGACGGGCAGAGTATGCTGTATGACGGCGGCAACGTGGAGGACGGCAGCCTGGTGGTCTCCTACCTGCAGGGCAAGGGCGTCACCCGGCTGGAATACGTCTTTTGCAGCCACGCCCACGAGGACCATGTGGGCGGCCTGGCGGCGGTGATGGCCGCGTTCCCGGCGGGGCACGCCTATGCGCCCGTCACCAGCGCCGACACCAAGTGCTTTGAGGACTTTGTCAACTATACCCAGCAGCAGGGCCTGACGCTGGAGGTGCCCGCCGTGGGTGCCACCTGGCAGCTGGGCAGCGCCACCGTCCGGCTGCTGGGCCCGGTGGCCCAGTATGACGACACCAACGACACCTCCCTGGTGCTGCGCATCGACTACGGCGAGACCAGCTTTTTGCTGACCGGGGACATGGAGCAGGACGCCGAGGACGACCTGGTGGCCTCGGGCGCGCCGCTGGATGTGGACGTGCTGCAGGTGGGCCACCACGGCAGCGAGACCAGCACCGGCTACGTCTTTTTGAACGCCGTCCTGCCCGAGGTGGGCGTCATCTCGGTGGGGGAGGGCAACAGCTACGGCCATCCCCATGAGGCGGCCCTCAGCCGCCTGCGCGACGCCGGGGTGGACGTCTGGCGCACCGACCTGTCCGGCACCATCCGCATCACCAGCGACGGCACCAACTATGCCGTCGCCTCCGACAAGGACGTCCCGCCCGAACAGCAGAACCCCACCCTCTCGGACGGCAGCGGCCAGCAGAGCAGCAGCCAGCCGGCCATCCAGGCCTACATCGGCAACATCAACTCCAAAAAGTTCCACCTGCCCAGCTGCGCAAACCTGCCCGACCCGGCCAACCAGATCCTTTTTTCCAGCTATGAGCAGGCCGTCCAGGCCGGCTACGAACCCTGCGGCAACTGCCTGGGCTGACCCCCTCTGCAAAAAGTCCCGTCCAGCCGGCGTGTGCGTACAGGCGGGACACCTCCAGGGAAACAGGACCTCCCCGAAGGGGAGGCGGCCCGCAGGGCCGGAGGGGACACCTTAAAAGGGTGGCGGGTGGGTCAAGATCATGCCTATGCCCTAGAAGTATAGTAGGATATACGATACAAGTATTTGCCATCCAGCTGGTTTGGTGCTATAGTATGGTAGTCTCCGATTGTCAGTACATCCTGAGAAAAGGCTGAATGTCTATGATAGAAACACTGTTGCAAAACCGCACCGTTCAGGTGCTGATCGAATCGTTCCCCCGCATTTTGCTGCCGGGCCTGGCCGTCACCATCCCGCTGACGGTGCTGTCGTTCGCGTTCGCCATGGTGATCGCGGCGGCGGTGGCCCTGGTGCAGTTCGCGCGTGTGCCGGTGCTGCGCCAGCTGGCCCGGGTGTACATCTGGGTGGTGCGCGGCACGCCGCTGCTGGTCCAGCTGTTCATCATCTTTTACGGGCTGCCCAGCATGGGCATCGTGCTGGACGCGTTCCCCACGGCGGTGATCGCCTTCTCCATCAACGAGGGGGCCTACTGCGCCGAGACCATCCGCGCCGCGCTGGAATCGGTGCCCTCGGGCCAGCTGGAGGCGGGCTACTGCGTGGGGATGTCCTGGTGGCAGGTCATGCGGCGGATCATCATGCCGCAGGCGCTGCGCACCGCCTTCCCGCCGCTGTCCAACTCCCTGATCGGCATGGTCAAGGACACCTCCCTGGCGGCCAACATCACCGTCGCCGAAATGTTCATGGCGACCCAGCGGGTGGCGTCCTATACCTATCAGTTCCTGCCGGTCTACTGTGAGCTGGCCGTCATCTACCTGATGTTCTGCACCGTGCTGACCTGGGTGCAGAAGCAGGGCGAAAAATATCTGAACGCCCACGGCTTCAACTGAAATGGAGGGAATGCCCCATGCCGATGCTGGAAGTACAGAACGTCCATAAATCCTTTGGGGAGCGCGAGGTGCTCAAAGGGGTGGGCCTGACCGTTGAAAAAGGGGCGGTGGTGGCCATCCTGGGGCCCTCCGGCTCGGGCAAGACCACCCTGCTGCGCTGTATCAACTTTCTGGAAAAGGCGGACAGCGGCAGCCTTGTCTTTGACGGGGAGAAGGTGGACCTGGCCCATATCTCCCACGCCGACATTGCCCGTCTGCGCCGCAAGACCGCTTTCGTGTTCCAGAGCTACAACCTGTTCCGCAACAAGACCGTGCTGCAGAACGTGACCGAAGGGCTGATCGTGGCCCGCAAAATGCACAAGGCCCAGGCCGAGGAGATCGCCGTCCAGATGCTGGAAAAGGTGGGCATGGCCGACCGGTGCGGCCAGTACCCGCACCAGCTGTCGGGCGGGCAGCAGCAGCGGGTGGCCATTGCCCGCGCCCTTGCCACCAGCCCCGAGATCATCTATTTTGACGAGCCCACGTCCGCTTTGGACCCCGAGCTGACCGGCGAGGTGCTGGACGTCATGCGCCAGCTGGCCGCCGAGGGGATGACCATGCTGGTGGTGACCCACGAGATGGGCTTTGCCCGGGACGTGTCCAGCCATGTCATCTTTATGGAGGATGGGCATATCATCGAGAGCGCCCCCTCCGCAGAATTTTTTGCCAACCCCAGGCAGGAGCGCACCCGTGTGTTCCTCAGCCGTATCGCCAACCGGTGACAAAAAAAGCATAGAGAGGTGTAATCGCAATGAAAAGAAGGAGCTTTATTTCCCTGATGGCCGTTCTGGCCGCCGCCGGCGCCCTCAGCGCCTGCGGGTCGTCCTCGTCCGCTGCCGGCGCGTCCAGCGCTGCCGGCACCGCCGCTTCGGGCGAAGCGGCCGACCGTCTGGAAGCCGCCCGCCAGCGCGGCACCCTGATCGTGGCGCTGGAAGGCGCGTGGTCTCCCTGGTGCTACCACGACGACACCGACACCCTGGTGGGCTATGACGTGGAAGTCTCCCGCGCCATTGCCGAACATCTGGGCCTGGAGCCCGAATATGTGGAGGGCGAGTGGGACGGCCTGTTCGCCGGCCTGGATGCGGGCCGCTACGACATCGTCTGCAACGGCGTGGAAGTGACCGAGGAGCGGGCCAAGAGCTACGATTTCTCGGAGCCCTACGCCTACATCCACACCGCCCTGGCCGTCCGCTCGGACAACACCGACATCACCAGCTTTGAGGACCTGGCGGGCAAGACCACGGCCAACTCCATCGCCAGCACCTACATGACCCTGGCCGAGAGCTACGGCGCCGAGGTGCTGGGCGTGGACACCCTGGACGAGACCATCCAGATGCTGCTGGCCGGCCGTGTGGACGCCACCCTCAACGCCGACGTGTCGTTCTACGATTACCTAAACGTCCATCCCGACGCCGCCTTCAAGCTGGTGGCCGAGACCCCCGACGCCTCCCACGTCTGCATCCCGGTGCGCAAGGGCGGCGAGTCGGACACCCTGCTGGCCGCCATCAACGAGGCCATCGACGCGCTGCGCGCCGACGGCACCCTGGCCGAGATCTCGGAGAAGTATTTCGGCAGCGATATTTCCAGCGAGGAATAAAAGCAAAAGCGCCTTTTCTGCCCCGGCAGAAGGGGCGCTTTTTGCATACATGGAAGGTTGGCCGCATAAGCATAGGCTGTACCCGAAACAATGAGCAGAGCGTGGGGAGGCAGAACTATGTTTGTGGTGACATTGAACCGGGCCCGGCTGCGCCAGATCGGCGTAGGGGTCATGTGCTGCGCGGTGGTGGTTTGCAGCGCCCTGCTGGGGCGGTACATCAGCACCCGCACCGTGGAAGCGGCCGCCGGCACGGGCGGCCAGAACGCCAAAATCGAGACGGCCCAGGATATCCAGACCTGGTTCACCGGCTACGGCATCGAGGTGGACGGCGCGTCCATCACGGCGGATAAGGTCAAGATCCCGCGCAAGTGGGACGACAGCTTTTCGGCGTTCAACACGGTGGTGGGCCAGAGCGGCCTGGACCTGGAACGCTATAAGGGCAAGACGGTGGAAAAATGGCAGGCCCTGATCCCGGCGGCGTCCAACGGGGAGGAGAGCTGCTACGGTGTTTTGCTGGTGTACAAGAAAAAGCCGGTGGGGGCGTACCTGCTGGCAAAGCCCTCCGGCCTTGTGACCGGCCTTGGGGACGCCCAGGCCGCCATGGCCGAGGCGGACGAGGCCGAAGCCGCCGCGGCCGCCCCGAGCGAGGAGACGGCGGCCAGCCCCGAAGGCCCGGTGCAGGAGACTTCCGGCGAGCCGGGGATCTACGCGGAGGAGAGCACCGCGCCCTATACCGACCTGCCCATCGACGCCGAAGGCTACCCGGTGGAGTGAGACAGGAAAAGAGCCCGCCCGGTGCGTTTTGCCGCGCCGGACGGGTATTTTTGACGCGTTTTGTGGTATCAGCGGGCAAAAAGGAGGCGGCGCTGGGCAGTTCTGTTCAAATGCCACAAAAAATTGAGCAAAAAATTGGCAAAATGAAAGGGTGCAAAATTCGGCGGCAGGGTTTATAATAAAAGTATCGAAACGTGTGTTACTTGTTTGCACATGGGTTGAGGGCAGCTGTGCTGCCGCAAGTCTACGCGAATATAAGGAGAAATGATCTATGAAGGAATTCCAGTATACCATTAAGGATGCCTGCGGCATCCATGCACGTCCCGCCGGCCTGCTCGTCAAGGTCGTCAAGGGCCACGCCAGCACCGCCACCATTGAGAAGGACGGCAAGAGCTGCGATATGCGCAAACTGATGGCCCTCATGGGCATGGGCGTCAAGCAGGGCGATACCGTGACCATCAAGGTCGAGGGTGACGACGAGGACGCCGCCGCCGAAGCCATCCAGAAGTTCATGACGGAGAACCTCTGAGAAGTACGTTCCTCTGAGCCCTCGCGGTGATCTGCGGGGGCTTTTTTGAAGGTGAGCCGCCGGGCCCTGTCCCGAGGAAAACGCGGCGGAGAAAGGACGAGAGATATGCAGGTAGGCACCGGTAAAAGCGTATTGAACGGCATTGCCATCGGCAAGCTGAAGATCTATAAAAAGAAAGACACCACCATTTCCACCAAACCCGTGACCGACACTGGCGCGGAGCTGCTCCGGTTTGAGGACGCCCAGCAGAAGGCCATCCAGCAGCAGACCGACCTGTACGAGAAGGCGCTGGCCGAGGCCGGCGAGGACATCGCCGAGGTGTTCAACATCCACGCCATGATGCTGGAGGACGACGACTTCGTCGACGCCATCAAGGAGATCATCACCAAGCAGAAGATGTGCGCCGAATACGCCGTCAAGACGGCAGGCACCAACCAGGCCGCTGTCTTTGCCGCCATGGACGATCCCTACCTCCAGGCCCGCAGCGCCGATGTCATGGACATCGCCCAGGCCATGCTGGACATCCTGCAGGGCACAGACGTTGACAGTATGCAGGGCACCGAGCCTTCCATCCTGGTGGCCGAGGACCTGGCCCCCTCCGAGACGGTCCGGCTGGACAAGAGCCTGCTGCTGGGCTTCGTCACCCGGGAGGGCAGCGCCAACAGCCACACCGCCATCCTGGCCCGCAGCATGAACATCCCCGCCCTGATCCAGTGCAAGGAGATCAGCGACGACTGGGACGGCAAGATGGCGGTCATCGACGGCTACAACGCCTGCGTCTATGTGGACCCCACCCCCGACCTGCTTAAGACCCTGCAGAAGCGCCAGCAGGAGGATAAGAAGAAACAGGCCCTGCTGCAGGAGCTGAAGGGCAAGCCCAACACCACCCTGGACGGCACCACCATCAACGTCTACGCCAACATCGGCGGCATCGGCGACGTGGGCGCGGTCCAGCAGAACGACGCCGGCGGCGTCGGCCTGTTCCGCTCCGAGTTCGTCTACCTGAACAGCAAGGACTACCCCACCGAGGAGTACCAGTTCGAGGCGTACAAGCAGGTGGTGGAGACCCTGGCCCCCAAGAAGGTCATCATCCGCACCTGCGACATCGGCGCGGACAAGACCGTCGATTATATGAAGCTGGACCACGAGGAGAACCCCGCCCTGGGCTACCGCGCCATCCGCATCTGCCTGACCCGCAAGGACTTCTTCAAGACCCAGCTGCGGGCCCTGCTGCGGGCTTCGGCCTACGGCAATTTGGGCATCATGTTCCCCATGATCACCAGCCTGCGGGAGCTGCACGACGCCAAGAACATCCTGGACGAGTGCCGGGTGGAGCTGGCCGCCGAGGGCAAGAAGATGGGCGACGTCGAAGTGGGCACCATGATCGAGACTCCCGCCGCCGTCCTGGTGGCGGACGACCTGGCCGAGGAGTGCGACTTCTTCTCCATCGGCACCAACGACCTGACCCAGTACACCTGCGCGCTGGACCGCCAGAACGCCAAGCTGGAGCCCTTCGCCAACCCCCACCACCCTGCTGTCCTGCGCGAGATCAAGATGACCATCGACGCCGGCCACCGGCACGGCATCTGGGTTGGCATCTGCGGCGAGCTGGGCGCGGACGAGTCTCTGGTGGAGACGTTCCTCCGGATGGGCATCGACGAGCTGTCGGTCAACCCCAAGAGCATCCTGCCCCTGCGCAAGAAGATCCGCAGCCTCGATCTGTCCAAGCCGGCCGCCGCCGTGGAGGGCGACGAGCCCGACGTCAAGGCCAAGGCAGAGGAAAAAGCCAAGACCAAGAAGGCTGAAAAGACCGAGAAGGCCAAAGAGTAACGCATTGCCCTCGGAGAGAGCCTTCTCCGGGGGCTTTTTGAAAACAAGGAGGATACGAACATGGGACTGCCTGAAAATTTCCTGTGGGGCGGCGCGACCGCGGCCAACCAGTGCGAGGGCGCATACAACGAGGGCGGGCGCGGCCTGTCCACCGTGGATGTGATCCCTTACGGCCCCGACCGCTTCCCGGTCATGCGCGGCGAGATGAAGATGCTGGAGTGTGACAGCGCCCACACCTACCCCTCGCACCAGGCCATTGACCTGTACCACCACTACAAGGAGGACATCAAGCTGTTCGCCGAGATGGGCTTCAAGTGCTACCGGCTGTCCATCGCGTGGACCCGCATCCTGCCCAACGGTGACGACGATACCCCCAACGAGGAGGGCCTGGCCTTCTACGACAGCCTGTTCGACGAGTGCCGCAAGTACGGCATCGAGCCGCTGGTCACCATCTGCCACTTCGACACCCCCATCGCTCTCATCAAGAAGTACGGCGGCTGGAAGGACCGCCGGATGATCGACGCCTACCTGAAGTACTGCGCCGCCATCTTTGCCCGCTACAAGGACAAGGTGAAATACTGGCTGACCTTCAACGAGATCAATATGCTGCTGCACCTGCCCTTCACGGGCGCAGGCATCCTCTTTGAGGAGGGCGAGGACCCCACCGAAGTCAAGTACCGCGCCGCCCACTACGAGATCGTGGCCAGCGCCAAAGCCGTGCGCCTGGCCCACGAGATGATGCCGGGGGCCATGGTGGGCTGTATGCTGGCCGCCGGCCAGTTCTACCCCCGCACCTGCAGCCCCGACGACGTCTGGGCCGCGCAGGAAGCCGACCGGGACAACTACTTCTTCATCGACGCGCAGGCCCGCGGCGCATACCCCGTCTGGGCCAAAAAGCGGATGGAGAAGGCCGGCATCCACCTCGACTGCACCCCCGAGGACGAGGCCGATATGCAGGCCGGCACGGTGGACTTTATCTCCTTCAGCTACTATTCCAGCCGCTGCATCACCACCGACAAAGAGCTGCTGGCCAAAGAGGGCGCGGAAGGCAACGCCGTCTTTGACAGCGTCAAGAACCCCTACCTCAAGGCCAGCGACTGGGGCTGGGCCATCGACCCGCAGGGCCTGCGCACCACCATGAACAGCCTCTACGACCGCTACCAGAAGCCCCTGTTCATCGTGGAGAACGGCCTGGGCGCCAACGACACGGTCGAACCGGACGGCAGCATCCACGACAGCTACCGCATCGAGTATATGCGCGCTCACATCAAGGAGCTCATCAAGGCGGTGGACGAGGACGGCCTGCCGGTGATGGGCTACACCATGTGGGGCCCCATCGACCTTGTCTCGGCCTCCACCGGCGAGATGAAGAAGCGCTACGGCTTCATCTACGTGGACAAGGACAACGACGGCAACGGCACCCTGGCCCGCAGCCGCAAGGACAGCTTCTACTGGTACAAGCAGGTCATCGCCTCGAACGGCGCGGACCTGGGCGAATAAACGCAAAGGAAACCCAAAACCAGAATATCCTGCAGGGAAATAAAAAGGGCGACCGGTTCTGCCGGCCGCCCTTTGCTTTTGAAACACTTTGCCACTCCCAAACGTCTAACAGACAGAAAACAAACAACGAGCCGAGAGGGTACAGGCGCCGCCCAACCGGCCACACACTTTGGGAGGTATTTACGATGCTGTATATCTATGCTCTTGGTTGTGGTCTGGCCTGTCTGGTCCTTGCAGGGATCAGCAGCATGGAAACGGTGGACGTCCAGCCCGCCCGTGTGGCGGCGGAGATCGTCCTCTGGCCCGCCGCGCTGGCGGGGTACGCCGTCAGGCGGCTGGCCGCGAGGGGAGCACACAGCGCCCGGCGCCGCGAGTTACAAAAAAGTCACGAAAAATTGGGAGAAATGCCCCTGTTTCTGTCCGGCCGGCTGTGCTATAATGGCGGTAAAGAAGTGAAAAGGCTGTTATCTGCCCGCCGCCGGGCGGAGAAAGGAGGCCCCCATGCTGCGCGAATTTTTGTACCGTCTGCTGTTCGACCATTATGTGGAGGCGTACAACACTTACGATCTGCGCGACAAAGCGCGGGTAGGGGCCCGGCTCCATGCGGCAAAGATCCCCTACCGGGTGCGGGTGCGGGGCGCAAGCGGGCCCATGCGCGCGGCGCGGGGGCTGATCCCCACCATCGGGCTGCGGAACGACTACATGTACCACTACACCTTTCTGGTCCGCCGGAGCGACCTGGAACGTCTCCCGACCAATTTTTTCTGGGAGCAGCCGCGCTGAAGGGTGCAGCCGCAGCAAAATAAAATCATGCTGGCCGGGGGTTTCCCCCGGCTTTTTTGGTTTTGCGGGGCGGAAATTTGCCAAAAGCACTTTCCAACAGTAAAGCAAAATGCTATACTAAAAGAGCGCAGCCGCGGCAAAGAGCCAAAACTGCCGACAAAAAGTAGAAAGATAGAAAATTTGTACAGGAGGGAGATCGTTTCCTTGATCCAGCTGCTGATCCATACTTTTGTCAAGGATTATCAAAATAAACAAGACCCCGCGGTCCGGGAGCGCTATGGCCGTCTGGCCGGCGTCGTGGGCGTCATCTGCAACCTGCTGCTGTTTGTGGGCAAGGTGACGGTGGGCACCCTGTTCGGCTCCATTGCCATCACGGCCGACGCCGTCAACAACCTGTCCGACGCTTCGTCCAGCGTGGTCAGCCTGGTGGGCTTCAAGCTGGCGGCCAAGGGCCCCGACGCCGAGCACCCCTACGGCCACGCCCGCTATGAATATGTGGCCGGGCTGGCCGTCAGCACCATGATCATGGCCATCGGCCTCAGCCTGCTGAAAGAGTCGGTGGTCAAGGTCATCCACCCCGAGGCGGTGGGCTTCAGCCTGCTGACGGTGGGGGTGCTGCTGGCTTCCATCGCGGTCAAGCTGTGGCTCAGCCGGTTCAACCGCACCGTCGGCAACGCCATCCACTCCGACACGCTGCTGGCCACCGCCGCCGACAGCCGCAACGACGTCGTTTCCACCGGCGTGGTGCTGCTCTCTGCGGTGCTGTGCAAGGCCACCGGCCTGGACATCATCGACGGCATCATGGGCGTGGGCGTGGCGGCCTTTATCCTGTGGTCGGGCTGGGGCCTGGTGCAGGACACCCTCAGCCCCCTGCTGGGGGAGAGCCCTTCCCCCGAGCTGGTGACTGAGCTGGAGAAAAAGGTGCTGTCCTATCCGCGGGTGCTGGGCGTGCATGACCTGATGGTACACGACTACGGCCCGGGGCGGCAGTTCGCCTCCCTGCACGTCGAGCTGCCCACCGAGGTGGACCCGCTGGACGCCCACGACCTGATCGACAACATCGAGCAGGACGTCCGGGACCAGATGCACCTGCAGCTGACCATCCATTACGACCCCATCGTTACCTCCGACGCCCGCGTGGGGGTGCTGCGGGCCCGCCTGAACCAGGAACTGGCCCAGATCGACCCCGCGCTTTCCATCCACGACCTGCGCCTGGTGCCGGGGCCCACCCATACCAACGTCCTGTTTGACCTGGTGTTCCCGGCGGGGTACCGCGGCGACCAGCAGTCCGTCCGGGCCCGCCTGGAGGAATTCGTCACCGCCCAGGATATGTCGTACATCTGCAAGATCAAGGTGGAGCAGAGTTATGTCGCCGCCCCGCCCGCATCCCATGCCAAAAAGGGGGAGAACTGATGCTGAACGAAATGTACCGCCGGATGCTCGGCAACAAGAGCGTCATCCGGGAAACGGCCGCTTACGGCCAGCAGCGCGCTGCCGAGATCGGCTATGAGAACGTCTTTGATTACTCGCTGGGCAACCCCAGCGTGCCCTGCCCGCCGGCCTTTACGGCGGCCATGCAGGACCTGCTGGCCCATGAGGACCCGGTGGCCCTCCACGGCTACTGCCCCAACCAGGGCGACCCCGGTTTCCGCACCGCGGTGGCCGCCCATCTGCGGGCCCGGTTCGGCCTGCCCTATGAGCAGAAGCATATTTTCCCCACCACCGGCGCGGCGGGCGCCATCGCCCACGCCCTGCGGGCCGTCACCGTCCCCGGCGACCAGGTGCTGACCTTCGCCCCCTACTTCCCCGAGTACGGTCCCTATGTGGCGGGCACCGGCGCGGAGCTGAAGGTGGTGCCGGCCCAGGCTCCGGCCTTCCAGCCCAACCTGGACGCCTTTGAGGAGATGCTGACGCCGCAGGTCGCCGCCGTCCTCATCAACACCCCCAATAACCCCACCGGCGTGGTCTATTCGGCCGCGACGCTGACCCGCATGGCCGCCATTCTGGCCGAGAAGAGCGCCGCCTACGGCCACACCATCTTCCTGGTCAGCGACGAGCCCTACCGGGACATCGTCTTTGACGGGGGGACGGTGCCCTATCCGGCAGCCTTCTACCCCCACACCCTGACCTGCTTTTCCTTCTCCAAGAGTCTGAGCCTGCCCGGCGAGCGCCTGGGCTATGTGGCGGTGGCCCCCGGCTGTGAAGGGGAGGAGGTCCTGGTGGACATGATGGCCCAGATCTCCCGCTTTACCGGGCACAACTGCCCGCCCAGCATCATCCAGAAGGCGGTGGCCCGCTGCCTGGATGTCACCAGCGACCTGTCGGTCTACGAGGAGAACATGAACATCCTCTACGACGCGTTGAAAGGGCTGGGCTTCGAGGTCGAGCGGCCGGGCGGCACCTTCTACATCTTCCCCAGAGCGCTGGAGGCCGACGCCAACGCCTTCTGCCGCAAAGCGCGGGAATTTGACCTGCTGCTGGTGCCCAGCGATACCTTCGGGGTGGAAGGCTATGTCCGCCTGGCCTACTGCATCGAGACCGAAAAGGTCCGCCGCAGCCTGCCCGCGCTGGAAAAGCTGGCGGCCGCCTACAAGTAAACGAACCGTACTATACGGCTTGTCATAAAACAGAGAGGAAAGGGAACGAACCATGGAAAAGATCAAGATGACCACCCCCCTTGTGGAAATGGACGGCGACGAGATGACCCGCATCCTTTGGCGGAGCATCAAGGACGAACTGATCCTGCCCTTTGTGGACCTCAAGACCGAGTATTATGACCTGGGCCTGCCCAACCGGGACGCCACCGGCGACCAGGTGACGATGGACGCCGCTCTGGCCAACAAGAAGTACGGCGTGTCGGTCAAGTGCGCCACCATCACCCCCAACGCCCAGCGGATGGACGAGTACAAGCTGCATGAGATGTGGAAAAGCCCCAACGGCACCATCCGCGCCGTGCTGGACGGCACCGTGTTCCGCGCGCCCATCATGATCGACTGCATCAAGCCGGCGGTGCGCAGCTGGAAAAAGCCCATCACCATCGCCCGCCACGCCTATGGCGACGTGTACAAGTGCACCGAGTTCCGGGTGCCCGGCCCCGGCCGCGCCGAGCTGCACTTTACCGGCGAGGACGGCTCCAAACAGGAGGCCGTCATCTATGATTTCGAGTGCCCCGGCGTGCTGCAGGGCTCCTACAACAAGGACAGCTCGATCGCCAGCTTTGCCCGCAGCTGCTTTGCCTACGCCCTGGACGCAAAGCAGGACCTGTGGTTCGGCGCCAAGGACACCATCTCGAAAAAGTACGACCACACCTTCAAGGACATCTTCCAGGAGATCTACGACGCCGAGTACAAGGACAAGTTCGAGGCTGCCGGCATCACCTACTTCTACAGCCTGATCGACGACATCGTGGCCCGGGTCATCCGCAGCGAGGGCGGCTTCATCTGGGCCTGCAAGAACTACGACGGCGACGTGATGAGCGACATGGTCTCCACCGCCTTCGGCTCGCTGGCCATGATGACCAGCGTCCTGGTCAGCCCCGACGGCAAGTACGAGTACGAGGCCGCCCACGGTACTGTCACCCGCCACTACTACCGCTGGCTGAAGGGCGAAAAGACCTCCACCAACCCCATGGCCACCATCTTTGCCTGGTCCGGCGCGCTCAAAAAGCGCGGCGAGCTGGACAACCTGCCCGACCTGGTGGCCTTTGGCGAAGCGCTGGAAGCCGCCAGCCTCCAGACCCTGAACGACGGCATCATGACCAAGGACCTGTGCGCCCTGGCCGAGGGCGTCACCCCCACCGCCGTGGACAGCGAGGCTTTCATCCAGGCCATCCGCCAGCGGCTGGAAACCAAACTGGGCGCGTAACCACGCAGCGCAACAAATAAGCAAACAAAAAGAGGGACGGCCCCGCGGGGCTGTCCCTCTTTGCTGTTTGGATGGGTTCAGGAGTTCTTCATGACCACGTTCTCGACGCTGTCGGCGATCTCCTCGCAGGCGTCGGCGCACTTTTCCAGGTAGGTGTAGATCTCCTCCCAGGCCATGATGTCGCGGATGTCCAGCCCCTGCTCGACGTGCAGCTGGCGCATATTGGCGATGAAGAGGCGGTCGCTTTCCTCCTCCAGGGAGTTGATGTGGATGATGTACTCCTTCAGCTTCTTGGAGTGGCGGAAGTCGGCGAACTCCTGCAGCATCTTGCACACTTCCTCGCAGCCGCGGATCACCACATCCAGCATATTGATGGCGTCGGGCCGGATGGTCTGGACGTTGTGGATGTACACCCGCATGCAGACCTCCTCGATCTTGTCGGTCAGGGTGTCGATGTTGGTGCTCAGGGCCGAGATGTCCTCCCGCTCGATGGGGGTGATGAAGGCGCGGGCCAGTTTGTCGGTCATGCCGTGGCGGCACTTGTCGGCCGCGTGCTCGATCTCGTGGATCTGGTCCATCCACTGGGGCATCCTGGCGGGGTCAAAGCTGCGGAAGATATCTTTCAGCATCAGAGCGGCCTTGCTGGCAAAACCGGCGCACTCGATGAAATTGTCAAAATAAATGGCGTCCTGCTTTTTCGACATAATGGTTGGCTCCTTCTTGTGTTAAAAGATCTGCATGAATACCTTGGCCATGACAAAGCTGATGAGGCCGCACCCGGGGAAGGTGAAGATCCAGGTCAGCATCATATCCTTGACGACGCTGAAATTGATGGCAGACAGCCGCTTGACGGCGCCCACGCCCATGATGGCGCTGGTCTTGGTGTGGGTGGTGGACACCGGGATGCCGAACAGGCTGGAATACAGCAGGCAGAGCGCGCCCGCGAGGTCTGCGCAGAAGCCCTGGTAGCGCTCCAATTTGACCATGTCCATGCCCACCGACTTGATGATCTTTTCACCGCCGACGCTGGTGCCCAGAGCCATGACCACGCTGCACAAAAGCATCAGCCAGACGGGGATCTCCATGCCGGCCACCGAGCCCTGGCCGTGGGCGAACGCCAGCCCCAGGAACAGCACGCCGATGAACTTCTGGCCGTCCTGCGCGCCGTGCATGAAGCTCATGCCCGCGGCGCCGGCGATCTGCGCCAGCCGGAAAAAGCGGTTGGCCGCCCGCAGCTCGATGTTGCGGCACAGGATGGTGACGGCCTTGCAGATGAGCCAGCCGGTGGCGAAGCCCAGCAGAAGGCTCAGGGCCAGGCCGTACAGCACCTTGACCCACTCGTTGAAGTTGATGCCGCCCACACCGCCCTGGATGGCGATGGCCGCGCCGGACAGGCCGGCGATCAGGCTGTGGCTCTCGCTGGTGGGGATGCCGAAGATGGACGCGCCCACACTGTAGACCACGATGGACAGCAGCGCCGCGCACAGGGCGATCAGGGCGCTGCTCGTGTCAGTGCCGAAGTCCACCATGTTGCTGATGGTGGAGGCCACCGAGCTGTTGATCTGGGTCATGACGAACACGCCGAGAAAGTTGAAGACGGCGCTCATCCAGATGGCCTGGCGCACGCCCAGGCACCGGGTGGTGACACAGGTGGCGATGGCGTTGGGCGCATCGGTCCAGCCGTTGACGAAGATGACCCCCAGCGTGAACAGCACGGTGATGATCAGGATCGGGTTGCCGGCCAGCTGACCCCAGAACGAGGTAAATGACAGATCCATAAAGTTGTTCAAGACTCCTTTCGGCGGGTCCATCGGGGCGCAGAGCAGGCCGCAGTGCGGCCGCTGGGCCCCGGGACGGGAAACAAAACGCCCCTGTCGGGCTCAAAGCCGCAAAACATCCAAGAGCTGAGATTCCGCGCGTCTCCATGCACGAAAATCTTACATCTATTTTACTTGATTTATATCTGATTTGCAAGAATAATGTCGCGCAAAAACGGGGTGCCCGCGCCGAGCAAACAAAAAAGCAGCGGTCTCACGCTGGAAACCGCTGCCAATCGCAGGACTTTTACCTACATTTTACGAACTTTTTACATTGCTTTGGCAAGGCCGGCGGCCCCTGTTCAGCCAAGGCGGGCGTATTCCTCGTCCGAGACCGGTTCGCACCACTCGTTGCCGGCGCCCTCGCCGGGCACTTCGAGGGCCACGTGGGAGAACCAGCTGTCCTTGGCTGCGCCGTGCCAGTGCTTGACCTCGGGCGGGATGACCACCGTATCGCCGGCGGAGAGGGCCTGCGCGGGCTTGCCCCACTCCTGATACCAGCCGCGGCCGGCGGTGCACAGCAGGATCTGCCCGCCGCCCTTGGACGCATGGTGGATGTGCCAGTTGTTGCGGCAGCCCGGCTCGAAGGTGACGTTGGCGGCAGAGACGCCGTTTTCACCGCCGAGGGGCTTGAGGTAGCTGTGCCCCACGAAATACTGGGCGTAGGCGTCGTTGGGGGCGCCCAGGCCGAAGACGCCGCCGTCCGGCTGTTCCGTTTCCTCGTCGGCCCAGACTTCCTTTGCCATGCGGAAGGCGGCCCATGCCTTGGGCCAGCCGGCATAGAAGGCGGCGTGGGTGATGATCTCGGCGATCTCGGCGCGGGTGATGCCGTTTTGCTTGGCGCTCATCAGGTGGAACTGGAAAGAAGAATCCACCAGCCCCTGCGAAAGCAGGGACACCACCGTCACCAGGGAGCGGTCCCGCAGGGAGAGCTTGTCTTCCCGGCTCCACACTTCGCCGAACAAAACGTCGTCGTTGAGCTGGGCGAACTTGGGTGCAAATGTGCCGAGCTGATCCCGCCCGGCTGTCTGTTTGACTGCCATTGTTTCTGCCTCCATTCATTGATGCAGTGTTCCGATGGCTCTATTGTAGCGCACCCGGGCTGAAATGTCGAATACTTCGTTTTCATGTTCGAACATTCCCAAAACGCATGACTTAACTGGCGGTAGAGATAGAAAAAGTCCCGTCCATCCGCACGTGCCGGCTGAACGGGACCTTTTGGACAGTCTGCGCTGCCCGGCGGACGGGCAGCGCAAGAACATTACAAACGCATCACAGGCTCATCTTGATCTTGGAGGCCGGGAGCTTGTTCATGGCGCTCTGGTCTAGGTCGGCCGAAAGGGCCGCGCCGGCGGCGTCCATGTCCGCCTCCACCAGCGCCGAACCCATATCCGAGAGGATGGTGGAGCGCAGGGTGTCCAGGGTCATGGTCTCGAGGGGATCCATGCGCATGGCGATCAGCAGGGAGGTGCCGCCGTACTGCACCGCGGCGCTCTGGCCGAAGGCGAGGCCCGTGAGAGTCTGGGTGTCCTCATCCGAGAAGGAGCCCTCCATCTCGCTCAGGCTGATAAAGCTGCTGTTCAGCTGGTCGGCGGCCTCCTCAGCGGTGATCTCGGTGCCCAGCACGGCGTAGATGCCGGGCAGGGCGTCGGCCACCACCTGGTCGAAGGTGTCGGGGGTGCTGTCGGCGGCGGCCTGCTTGGCCAGGTCCAGCATCTGGGCGGTCTGGTCCTCGTCCGCAAAGGCGAAGGTGGACAGATCGTACAGGGGGACGGTGGTGTAGCGGATATACAGCATCTGGTTCTGCAGGTGGTCGGTCAGCTCCTCGTCGGTGATGGGGGTCTCGCCCTCCTGGCCGTAGAGCAGGTCGACCAGGGCGGTCTGCTTGGCCAGGTTGTATTCATAGCTGCGGATGGTCTCCTCGCCGATGCCGTTGGCGGCATACAGGTCGCCGTAGTTCTCGATCAGCTGGTCGGTGTAGCTGTCGGCCTGGGCGGTGTAGGCGGGGTCCAGCTCGGCCCCCAGCTCGGCAAAGCGGTCCTCCACCGCCACATAGCGGCGCAGCTCCTCCAGGGTGGTCTGGGCCACATAGTCGCTGACGGTGACGGCCTCGCCGCCGTCGGGGGTGATGGTGGCTTTCAGGAAGGATTTGACGCTGGAGGGGTCCTGATCCTCGCCGGCGTACTGGGCGGCCTGCTGGTAGGCGTCGAACTGGGCCAGCAGGTACAGGCCCGAGCTGATCGCCTCGCCGCCGATGGTGCCCACCGTGTCGGGGGTGGAAACGTGGCAGCCGGCCAGGGATAAGCAGAGCGCCAGCGCACTGGCCAGCGCGAGCAGTTTTTGTTTCATGTGCGGTATGCTCCTTTGATGTTTTTTGAGCGGGATGGGATAACTTACTCAGTATAAACCCGGCGGGCGGGGCGCGTCAAGGGTTTTGCGGCGCGGAGGCGGCGGTTTTGTCCTGGATGGCCGCCATAGCCTGCAAAAGCTGCTGCAGCAGGTCCAGGGGCTTTTCCTCGTCCCGCAGCCGCACCGACAGGTAGGGTTTGGCCCCGGCCCCCGCCGTCACCCGGCCGTCGAAGGCGGTGAGCAGGCCGCGGATCATGGGCAGCTCCAGCTTTTCCAGCGAGAGGGTCAGCAGGTCCTTTTTCTGGGTGACTTCGTAGACGCCCACCGAGGCCGCCAGGATGCGCACCAGCGAGACGTTGACCAGGTCGCTGACCGAGGCCGGCGGGTCGCCGTAGCGGTCGATCAGTTCGTCCAGGACGTCGGCGGCGTCGGCGGGGTTCTGGATGGCGGCGATCCGGCGGTAGGCCTCGATCCGGCCGGGGCCGTCGGGGATATACCGCTCGGGGATATAGGCGTCCACCCGCAGGTCCACCAGGCACTCGCTCTTGTCCCGCTGGACCGGCTCGCCCCGGGCGGCGGCGATGGCCTGGTTCAGCATCTTCATATACAGGTCGTAGCCCACGGCCTCCATGTGGCCGTGCTGGCTGTGGCCCAGCAGGTTGCCCGCGCCCCGGATCTGCAGGTCCCGCATGGCGATGCGGAAGCCCGAGCCGAAGGCGGTGAACTCCCGGATGGCGGACAGCCGTTTCTGTGCGATGTCGGACAGGGTCTTGTCCCGGCGGAAAGTGAAGTAGGCGTAGGCCTTGCGGCCGCTGCGGCCCACACGGCCACGCAGCTGGTACAGCTGGGCCAGGCCCATCCGGTCGGCGTCCTCAATGATGAGGGTGTTGCAGTTGCGCACGTCGATGCCCGTCTCGATCAGGGTGGTGCAGACCAGGACGTCCAGCTCGCCGTTCAGCAGTTTCTGCCAGACAGGGTTCAGCTCCTCCTCGGTCATCTTGCCGTGGGCGATGCCCACCCGGGCCCCGGGGGCCATCCGCTGGACCCGGGCGGCGGTCGATTCGATGTTGTCCACCCGGTTGTGCAGGTAGTAGACCTGCCCGCCCCGGGCCAGCTCCTTTTTGATGGCCTCGGCCAGGATGACCTCGTTGTACTCCAGGACGAACGTTTCCACCGGCTGCCGCTCAAAGGGCGGCTCCTCGATGGTGGACATATCCCGGATGCCGCTCATGGCCATGCTGAGGGTGCGGGGGATGGGGGTGGCGGACAGGGTGAGCATATCCACCCCGATGAAGTTCTGTTTCAGTTTTTCCTTGTGGCGGACGCCGAAGCGCTGTTCCTCGTCGATGATGACAAGGCCCAGGTCGTGGAAGCGGACGTCCTTGGACAGCAGGCGGTGGGTGCCCACCACGATGTCCACGCTGCCGGCCTGCAGGCCCCGCAGGGCCTCTTTCTGCTGCTTGGCGGTGCGGAAGCGGCTGAGCAGCTCCACCTTGACGGGGAACGCCTCCATCCGGGACAGGATGGTGTTGTAGTGCTGCCAGGCCAGCAGGGTGGTGGGGGCCAGGATGGCGCACTGCTTGCCCCCCATCACGCACTTGAAGGCGGCCCGCAGGGCCACCTCGGTCTTGCCGACCCCCACGTCCCCGCACAGCAGCCGGTCCATGGGCCAGGCGTGCTCCATATCGTTTTTGATCTCGGCGGTGGCGGCCAGCTGGTCCTCGGTCTCGTCGTATTCAAAGCGGGCCTCAAAGTCCTGCTGCCACTCCCCATCGGGCGGGAAGGCGAAGCCCTTGGCCTGCTTGCGCCGGGCGTACAGCTCGATCAGCTCCTGGGCCATCTCCTCGGTGGCCTTTTTGACCCTGGCGCGGGTGCGCTGCCACTCGGCACCGCCCAGCTTGGCCAGCTTGACCTTGTCCTCGTCGCCGGGGGGCGTGTAGCGGCTGAGCAGGTCCAGCTGGGTGACAGGCACATACAGCACGTCCGACCCGGAATACTGGATCTTCAGGTAATCTTTGGTCGCGCCCTGGACTTCCAGCCGCTGGATGCCAGCGTACATGCCGATGCCGTGGCTCTGGTGGACGACGTAGTCGCCGGGCTTGACGTCGGCCAGGCTGGACAGGGCGTCCTTGTTCTTTTTGCGCTTTTTGGCTTTGGCCTCATCCCCCTCGCCGATGCCGTGGCGGCGGCTGGTCAGGACGGCGCAGCGGGCAAAGGGCAGGGTGCACCCGGCGTTCAGGTGGCCGGGCAGCACCTGCACCAGGCCGGGCGTGGGCCGGATGTCCCGGCTCATGCTGACGGTGTAGCCCTTGTCGGTCAGGTCGCGGGTGAGGGCGGCGGCCCCTTTGGGGGTGCCGGAATAGAGGGTGACGGCGTACCCCTGTTCGACCAGGGGGTCAAGGTCCTCCAGCAGGCTGCGCAGTTCTCCGTTCCAGCTGGGGGAGACGTGGGCCTCGGCGTTGATGAGGTCCTTGAGCTTGAACTCGTTCATCCCCCGCAGGAAGTTCTCGCACAGGAGGGTGGGGTACTTCTCCGCGGCTGCGGCCAGGCCGGCCATGGTCTGGTAGAGCACGTCCAGGCCGGGGCAGAGCAGCCCTTCTTCCAGCAGGCCGGTCAGCTCCTCGCCGCGGCGGTACTCGGCGGCCTTCTGGGCGTCCCGGATGCCGCCCACCTCGTCCAGGATGAGCAGGGGGGCGTCCATGTGGTCCAGCAGGGTGGCGGGCTGGGGGTAGCGGATGCCGTAGTATTTGTCCATGGCCTCGGGCATCTGGCCGGCGTCCAGCTGGGCCAGCTCGGGGGCCATGGCCTGCTCGAGGGCGGCGCGGTGCTTGCCGCGGGCCTTTTTGATGGCGGCCCGCAGGGCCCCGGCCGTCTCCTCGCAGCTGCCGAACAAGACCTCGCGGGCAGGGGAGAGGTAGATCTTCTGCAAAGAGGCGTCCCGCCGCTGGCTCATCAGGTCGAAGGAGGCGATGGAGTCGATCTCCTCGTCCCAGAATTCCAGCCGGGCAGGGGAGGCCATGTCGGGGGCGTAAATGTCCACGATGTCGCCCCGGACGCTGAACTGGCCGGGCCCCTCCACCTGGCTGCGGCGGACATACCCCGCCGCGAACAGCTGCCCGACCAGCGCGTCCCGGGAAAACTGCATCCCCGGTTTGAGGGTCAGGGTGTTGGCCATGAACTCGGCCCGGGGGACGGTGTACTGCAGCAGGGCTTCCACCGGGACGCAGACGGCTTTCAGCCGGCCGCCCGCCAGCGCGCCCAGCACCGACAGGCGGCGGTATTCGTATTCGCGGCTGGCGCCTTCCACCGGGCGGAGCATGAAGTCCCGCGGGGGAAAGACGCCGGCCGCCACCCCCAGCGTTTTGAGGTCGTCGGCAAAGTGGGTGGCCTCGGCCTCGCCGGGGGTCACGATGCAGAGGGGGCGGCCCGGGTCGCGGGCCAGCAGGGCATAGACCAGGGCCCGCCCGGCGGGGGGCAGGCCGAACAGCGCAGCCGGGCCCGGCGAAGCCAGGCTGGCGGCGATCTTTTGATATTCGGCGGTTTGTTTGAGCAGGGCCTCATACATGGGGCGTTCACCTCGCAGTCAATGGGGCCGGATGTCACCGGTTGTATTTGTTTTGCGCTTCGGACAGCTTGCCGGCCATGAGCAGCCGGGCGGCGGCTTCGATGTCGGGCCAGCGGCCGGACACGGCCTTGGCGTCCTCCTCCGGGAAGCGCCCCAGCACCCAGTCGGCCAGGTCGTAGTCGGGGCGGGGCTTTTCGCCCACCCCGATGCGGATGCGGGGGAACGCGTCGGTCCCCAGCCGGGCAATGATGCTCTTGAGGCCGTTGTGGCCCCCTGCCGACCCGGAAGGCCGGATGCGCAGCTTGCCGGGGGCCTGGGTGATGTCGTCGCACAGGACGATGACGTGATCGGCCGGGATCTTGAAAAAGGCGGCCAGGGGGGCGATGGAGTCCCCCGAAAGGTTCATATAGGTAAGGGGCTTGAGCAGGCAGACCTTGCGGCCGTCCACTTCGCCCTGGCCCCACAGGCCCTGGAACTTGCTTTTGGAGACCGAAATGCCCCACTTGCCGGCCAGGTAGTCCAGGGCGGCAAAGCCGGCGTTGTGGCGGGTGCCCTCGTATTTGGCCTCGGGGTTGCCGAGGCCGGCGATCAGCCAGATGTCGTTCGTTGTCATAGTATTTCCTGTTCGTATGATGTGTGCAAAAATGCCGGACGGGCAAAAAGGAACGGGCCGTACACGGTCATGCCCGCGCACAGCCTATCCCTTCCGGCGGCGTCCTGTTGATTTCGGGGTCAGCCCTGTTCGGACTGCTCTGCCTGGCGCTGCTCGGCTTCCAGGCGCTGCTTTTTGGCGATGTAGGCTTCCATCCTGGGGACGGCCCAGCCCTCTACGTTGGCCTGGCGGCCCCGCTCGATGGCCAGGGCCCCGGCGGGCACATCCTGGGTGACGGTGCTGCCGGCGGCGGTGTAAGCCCCGTCGCCCACCGCCACCGGCGCCACCAGGTTGGTGTTGCAGCCGATGAAGCAGTAGTCCCCGATGGTGGTGCGGTATTTGTTCTGCCCGTCGTAGTTGCAGGTGACGGTGCCGCAGCCGAAGTTGCAGTATTTGCCCACGTCGCTGTCACCGATGTAGGTCAGGTGGCTGACGGTGTTGCCGCGGGCAAAGTTGGAGTTCTTGGTCTCCACATAGGCGCCCAGGTGGACGCCGTAGTCGGTGACGGTGCCCGCGCGGATGTGGGTGAAGGGCCCGATGTTGTTGTGAGGGCCGATCTGCGAGGCGTAGACCTGGCTGGCGTTGACGGTGGTGCCGCCGCCGACGGTGCTGTCCTCGATGAGGGCGTTGGGGCCGATGACGCAGCCCGGCCCGATGACGGTGCTGCCCCGCAGGATGGTGCCGGGCAGGATGACAGCCCCCGGCGCGATCTGGACCGTTTCGTCAATGAACACAGTGCGGCTTGCGATCTGCACGCCGTTTGCGATGTGCCGCAGCAGCACCGCCTCCCGGGCGGCCTCGGCGCGGTCCAGCGCTTCGCGGGCCGCTGCAAGGGCCTGCGCGGTTTCGTTTTTGCTTTCCATACCCATCAAAAGATACCTCCCAGTAAAGGCCGGGCGCAGCCCGGCAAAAGCCCCGGCAGGGCCGGGGCGGCTCGGTATTTGGATACAAGGGGGGATAGGTTCCGAACCTACCCCACTATATATTAACGTAAAAGCCTTGTTTTTTCAAGGGAAATGCACAAATTTGTGTAAACAAAATCAGCAGATTTCAGCTCGTAACAACTGGATTTTGCGGCGTTTGTCTGGTATAATATTTTCGCACGCAGTACGTTACGCAAAAAACGAACGATGGCTGTACCGCCGGGAGGCAAAGCGCCCGGCACCAATCAAAACGGGAGGTAAATGAATCCATGAGCAAAAAGTATATCTACTACTTCAGCGAGGGAAACGACGCCTTTGGCGGCGATAAGACCACGATGAAGAATATCCTGGGCGGCAAAGGCTCGGGCCTGGCTGAGATGACCGCAGCCGGCATGCCCGTGCCCCAGGGCTTCACCATCACCACCGAGGCCTGCACCCAGTACTATGCCGACGGCCGTCAGCTGAACGACGAGCTGGTCGCCGACATTTTCGAGCACGTCAAGGGTCTGGAGGAGATCACCGGCAAGAAGTTCGGCGACAACTCCAACCCCCTGCTGGTGTCTGTCCGTTCCGGCGCCCGCCAGTCCATGCCCGGCATGATGGACACCATCCTGAACCTGGGCCTGAACGACGAGGCTGTGGAAGGCCTGGCCAAGAAGACCGATAACCCCCGCTTTGCGTATGACTGCTACCGCCGCTTTGTGCAGATGTTTGCGGACGTCGTCATGATGGTCCCCAAGAGCCTGTTCGAGGTCGAGATCGACAAGATGAAGGAAGAGAAGGGCTACAAGTCCGACGCTGACCTGACCGCCGACGACCTGAAGGCTCTGGTCGCTGTCTTCAAGAAGATCTACGAGGACAACGAGGGCCGTCCCTTCCCCCAGGATCCCAAGGAGCAGCTGGTCGAGGCTGTCAAGGCTGTTTTCCGCAGCTGGGACAACCCCCGCGCCAACGTCTACCGCAAGATGAACGAGATCCCCTACGAGTGGGGCACCGCTGTCAACGTCCAGCAGATGGCCTTCGGCAACTCCGGCGACCGTTCCGGCACCGGCGTCGCCTTCACCCGTGACCCCGCTACCGGCGCCAAGAAGCTGATGGGCGAGTACCTGATCAACGCCCAGGGCGAGGACGTCGTCGCCGGCGTGCGCACTCCTTCTCCCATCAGCCACCTGAAGGACCAGATGCCCGAGGTCTACGATGAGTTCGTCGACATCGCCAACCGTCTGGAGAAGTACTTCCGCGATATGCAGGATATGGAGTTCACCATCGAGGACGGCCACCTGTATATGCTGCAGACCCGCAACGGCAAGCGCACCGCCCAGGCTGCTCTGCAGGTCGCCTGCGACCTGGTGGACGAGGGGATGATCACCGAGCAGGAGGCTGTCCTGCGCGTGGAGCCCAAGCAGCTGGACACCCTGCTGCATCCCCAGTTCGACGCCGCTGCCCTGAAGGCCGCCGAGGTCGTGGGCAAGGGCCTGGCTGCTTCTCCCGGTTCTGCCTGCGGCCAGATCGTCTTCACCGCCGAGGAGGCTGAGGAGATGGTCAAGTCCGGCAAGATGAAGAAGGTCGTCCTGGTCCGTCTGGAGACCTCTCCCGAGGATATCGTCGGCATGCAGGTCTCCCAGGGCATCCTGACCGTCCGCGGCGGCATGACCAGCCACGCTGCCGTCGTCGCCCGCGGCATGGGCACCTGCTGCGTTTCCGGCTGCGGCAATGACAACGATGTGAAGATCGACGAGGAGGCCAAGACCTTCGAGATCAACGGCCACAAGTTCGTGGGCGGCGACTGGATCTCCATCGACGGTTCCACCGGCAACATCTACGCCGAGCAGATCCCCACTGTGGCTGCCACCGGCAACAAGAACTTCAACCGCTTCATGGGCTGGGCCGACGCTGCCCGCCAGATGCTGGTCATGACCAACGCCGACAACCCCCGCGACGCACAGCAGGCTGTCGACATGGGCGCTGAAGGTATCGGCCTGTGCCGTACCGAGCACATGTTCTTCGCCGAGGACCGCATCAAGGCTGTCCGTGAGATGATCTGCGCCCGCACCGTTGAGGAGCGCGAGGCTGCTCTGGCCAAGGTCGAGCCCTATCAGCAGAGTGACTTCGAGGCCATGTACCGGATCATGGGCGAGCGCCCGATGACCATCCGCTACCTGGATCCCCCTCTGCACGAGTTCCTGCCCAGCAAGGACGAGGACATCGCCGACCTGGCCAAGGATATGGGCATGACCTTCGAGGAGCTGAAGAACGTCGTCGAGAGCCTGCATGAGTTCAACCCCATGATGGGCCACCGCGGCTGCCGTCTGGCTGTCACCTACCCCGAGATCGCCGTCATGCAGACCCGTGCCGTCATCAAGGCTGCCCTGAAGGTCAGCGCTGAGACCGGCAAGATGATCACTCCGCACATCATGATCCCCCTGGTGGGCGAGGTCAAGGAGCTGAAGTTCGTCAAGGACGTCGTGGTCGAGACCGCCGACAAGCTGATCGCTGAGGCTGGCGTCGATATGAAGTACCAGGTCGGCACCATGATCGAGATCCCGCGCGCCGCTCTGACCGCCGGCGAGATCGCTAAGGAGGCCGAGTTCTTCAGCTTCGGCACCAACGACCTGACCCAGATGACCTTCGGCTTCAGCCGTGACGACGCCGCCAAGTTCCTGGGCGCTTACTACGACCACAAGATCTACGAGAGCGATCCGTTCCAGCACCTGGATCAGGTCGGCGTGGGCAAGCTGGTCAAGATGGCTGCCACCGATGGCCGCGCCACCCGTCCTGACCTGGGCCTGGGCATCTGCGGCGAGCACGGCGGCGACCCCTCTTCTGTCGAGTTCTGCCACAACATCGGCCTGGACTACGTCAGCTGCTCTCCCTTCCGTGTTCCCATCGCCCGTCTGGCCGCTGCGCAGGCTGCCATTAAAAACCCGCGGAAGTAAGAGCTATCTTTCCTTCGACCATGATATGACGTTTTGTGAGGCTTCTGCCTGGTGCAAACGGGCTGATTACCCCTTTCGTCACAGTTCCTGGAAGGATATGACCCTCTCGGTCAACCTAGATTTGAATTAAAATCTCAGACGGAGGCAGTGAAAGCTGCCTCCGTTTTGTGTTTGAGCCCTTAAGCGTTTGCGTGTTCCAAAACCCGCAGACGCTTTTTTATTTTGTCCACAACAGAAAGACGGCGAAAACCAGGAGGTGCGCGTATGGATGATTTCTTTTACGGTGAACAGGCAAACATCTTTTCTTTCTACCGGTTTTCCAAGGCGCTGTTTACAGACAGCCGCTTCCGGGGGATTTCGGTGGAGGCCAAGGTCCTCTATGGTATTCTGCTCGACCGGATGAGCCTCTCGGTGAAGAACGGCTGGAAGGATGAAGAAGGGAGGGTGTATATCATTTTCACGGTAGAGGCCATCATGGAGCATCTGGGATGCAGCAACAAAAAGGCAGTGGGCCTGCTGCGGGAGCTGGACGAGAAGGCCGGCCTCATCGAGCGCAGGCGGCAGGGCCAGGGCCGGCCCAGTCTGATCTATGTGAAGACCTTCATGGATGCCCTGGCATGACGATTCTGGAAGTGTCGGAAGTTCACTTCCGGCGGTGTAGGTTTGACACTCCCAGAAGTGTAGAATCTACACTCTAATAAGAATGATAGAACCATACAGAGTAGAACGAGACTCATCCTTTCCTTTCCGGGGAGGGGAGGCCGGAACAAACCAATTTCACGACTCTGGGCAGATGCCCGGAGCCTTGTTTTTCACAGGAGGTGGTGCCCTATGTTGAAAAAGAAACCGGAGACTGCTGCACAGGGAGAACAGATTGAGCAGGTTCCTGTGGCAGAACTCCACCCATTCAAAGGTCATCCTTTCAAGGTGCTGGACGATGAAGCCATGCTGAAAACGGTGGAGAGCATGGCCCGGTTCGGCGTATTGAATCCGCTGATTGTCCGCCCCCGGGCGGAAGGCGGCTATGAGATCATTTCAGGCCACCGGCGGCAGCACGCAGCCCAGCTGGCCGGCATGAAAACCCTGCCGGTCATTGTTCGCCAGCTGGACGACGACCAGGCTATCCTGCAGATGGTGGAGAGCAATCTGCAGCGGGAAACCATCCGCCCCAGCGAGCGGGCCTTTGCCTATAAGATGAAGATGGAGGTCCTCAAACACCAGGGAGCCAGGACAGATTTAACTTTGAGCCAAGTTGGGACGAAGTTGCGTTCAGATGAAAAAGTGGCTCAAGAAGCAGGCGAAAGCCGCAATCAAGTGCAGCGCTATATCCGCCTCACCCACCTGATTCCCGAACTGCTGGAACTGGTAGACCAAAAGAAAATTTCCTTCAATCCCGCTGTGGAGCTGTCCTATCTGACGGACGCTGAGCAGCGGGATTTTTTGCAGGCCATGGAGGACAGCAAGCACCCGCCGTCCCTGTCCCAGGCCCAGCGTATCAAGAGACTGAGCAGGGCAGGTGAATGCAGCTATGACGCCATTCTGGATGTCATGAAGAGCGCCCAGCTGGACCGGCTGACCCTGAAAAATGAAGCCATCCGGAAATACTTTCCGAGATCCTACACCCCGCGCCAGATGGAGGAAACCATCCTGAAGCTTTTGGAGCAGTGGCATAAGAAGCGCCACCGCAGCCAGGAGCGCTGAAAACAGGAGCCGTGACATCCTTCCTTTCCGCACAGCGGCCCTGCTATAATGAGGCTGAAAGAAGGCAGCAGCAAAGCAGAAAGGAGCAGACCATGGAAGAACTGAGACAGACCATCCAGGAACATGGCATCCGGTATCGGTTGGAAGGAGACTATTATCTTCCGGTTCTGGAATTGCCGAAAGAAAACCGCCCCATTGGCCGCTGGGGGCGGCTCCATAAAGCGTATCTGAAAAACTACAGACCGATTCTGTACCAATCACTGCTTTTGTCCGGAAAGCTGTATACAGCGCTGGCTGACCTGAATGAGCAGGCGACTGAGCGGTACAGCCTCATCATCCGGCAGATGGCAGAGGCTGAAGGCATCACCGAAGAGCTGAAAGCAAACGACCCGATGCGCTGGGTGCAGGCGATGAACTCCATCCGCAGCCGGGCGGAGGAGATCATCCAAGCCGAGATGATCTACTGTTGAAGGGGAGGAAAGGGCGATGATTCTAGAAGCGATGTACAACGGTGAGTTTTATCCCAGTGAGATCGTGGTGCCCAGCTCGCAGCAATATGTACAGGCCCTCAGAGCTTGTGAGAAGCTGATGCAGCAGCTCTCCCGACGTCTCAGCAAAGAGGACTATGCCCTGGTAGAGGAACTTCAAACCCAATCTCAGATTGCACAGTGCGAGGAAAATGAGTGCCATTTCAAATACGGTTTCTCGGCAGGGCTGCTGGTGCAGCAGGAGGCGGAAAAGCAGATCCAAACAAAGAGTTATGATGAGTGACGCAAAAGCGGCAGGTACTTCGGTGAGAAGTACCTGCCGCTTTTATTGTATTAGCAAGGAAACATAAAAATGGGAAAACTTCTCCGCTCCAAAAATTCAAGTTATTTGTAATATGATTGATGATTTTGCGATAAAATTGCAAAATCATTGAATAATTCTACTGGCTTTGGTATAATATTGATATAAATTGTGCGTTAGTTGCAGAATGGGGGATAGACATATGCTGCTTGAATTTCGAGCAAAAAATTTCAAAACTTACCGGCAAGAGTTAGTTTTTTCTATGAAGCCGGTTCCTAAGCAAAAAGAATTGAACTATAGCATTCTTAAAGAAAAAGTGGGACGTAGCACCTATAAGGCACTGAGTTCAGCAGTGATATATGGACCAAATGCAGCGGGTAAGACCAACATAATGGGAGCAATGGATTGTTTTAAATGTATCGTTCTACGTGGAAATCTTCACAATGACGAAAAGCTAGCGTCTCCGAATGTGTCGGCATATCAGCTTGAGTTAATTCCGAATAATACTTTAACTAAATCTGAACCTGTTGAATTTGCAGTCGAGTTTGTAGATGATGGATTGCATATTTCGTACTCATTTAAAGCAGATCTAGGAAACTTTTTGCAAGCGGATTATCCTCGCAAAGTAACATCTGAGCAGTTAATTGTTAACAATGCAAGTGTTTTTGTACGGGAAAATAGCGGTCAACTAAAAATTGGAAATTTAAAGGGAATTAAACATGATTTTGCACCTGCTGTATGTGATAATTTAGAAAGTGCAAAAGCTTTAGCAGAAGGTAATCTCGCATCAGACGAGCTATTTTTAATGAATGGCTTTAAGACAATTTTTGCACCACACCTTGTTGCTCGTATAACTGATTGGCTCAAGAAAAAATTTATGATTGTATATCGTGCCGATGCAATTAGTGCAATACACCGTATAGGTCAGAAAAAGGACACTCTGTATGTAGATCGTTCGCTAACTGATGCGGCGCGGCAATTTGGAGTGAATGGAAATCAACTTGGGTATGTAATACGTAGTGAGGGTGAAGAGCCTGTTCTTTGTTCAGTATTTGATAATCCGAGAAAAAAATCAGCGCGAGTATTGTCGGCAGAAATATTTGAGTCCTATGGAACGATACGTTTTATTAATCTTTTCCCTATAGTGGCCGGTGCATTAGTTAACGGAGGAACGCTAGTAGTAGATGAATTTGATGCCTCTATTCATCCTATGGCGATTATGAGTTTGGTGAATATTTTTCATAATGATGAAATAAATATTCGTCATGCGCAGCTTATATTTAATACGCATAATCCGATTTTTTTGAATTCAAACCTTTATCGCCGTGATGAAATTAAATTTGTAGAACGAGATGAAACTACTCATACGAGTATTCAATATTCATTGGGAGATTTTGGAACTGCTAGTCCTTCTGGTGTTCGTAAAGGTGAGGATTATTTAAAGAATTATTTTGTAGATAGGTATGGAGCAATTCGTGATGTGGACTTTTCTCCCATTTTCCGTCAGATTATAAAAGGTGAACAGGCGGAGGATCAGGATGAAAGTTAAAACGGGAAAGACTTTTTATTTTTCTGTTGAAGGACAAACTGAAAAATTATATCTTCAATGGCTTCAACAAGTTATTAATCAGGCAATGGAGCAACGTTCAATTCCAAATCCAAATGTTAAATTCCAAGTCAAAATTGAAAAAAATCCAGTATCTTATGTTAAGAATATTGTAAGTGTTGATAAGATTGTAGTAACGCATGTGTTTGACTATGAAAGCGAAGATGAAGAACATGTTAAACAGTTTCGAGACACACTAGACAAAATGAAAAAAGCTTCTACACTAGGTAAGAAAATAAAATACCAGATGGGATATTCAAATTTTACCTTTGAATTATGGATGATTTTGCATAAAATGGAGTGCAACGTCTCCTTGGCGCATCGTAATAAGTATCTCCAACCACTTAATCAGGCGTATGGAACACAATTTCAAAGCTTGGATGAGTATAAGCAAGAAGATAACTTTAAAAGATTGCTTGAATCGCTAGATCTGGATAATGTATGCGAAGCAATTCGACGTGCCAAGCAAATTATGGAAGAAAATGCAAATCGGCGATATAGGCTCCAAAAGTATAAGGGATTTGAATACTATAATGAGAATCCATCCCTTTCATTACATATAATTATTGAAAAAATTCTAAAAGATTGTGGACTAATGTAAAGGTGAAATGGAGTACAGATATAGTGGTGGATTGCATTCATTTAAAAAGTGACCATTGAAGCATTCATATCCTTTGCAGCTATAAATGGCTTACTAAATGCCAAAGAAATCAAGATTCTCTGCAAGCAATCATGAAATGGGGAAAGGAGAATTGTGGCGTTCCATTACAAATCGTGAAGTTTAGAATGTAGCTTTAGTGAGTAATTCATATCAGTGGCAGCAAATGCCATGCTTGAAAAGTTTGTGCTTTTATGATTGTGTTTTTTAGTTTTAAGTTTTTCGTTATCTAGTTGCGGCAAGCAATGCGTCTGGCTATCCACTCTGCCAGATGCCGCTTGTTGGGGCTCCCCCAAACCCCAGTATACGCAGAAAGTATTCTGCAGCTACGCGTTCAGAGAACGCTTTTTTCTGCATTTAAGAATCTTGAAAATCGCCTGATTCAAAAAAGAGTCAGGTGATTTTTTGTTCAATGAGAAGGCGCATCATTTGATTTGTCGCCTCTCACATGGAATTCAATTCTAAAAGTTTGAGATCACGAGATGTTACGCTGGATGTTACGTGGTGCATGGTTCTATGCTAACTTAAGAAAACTTCTTGCCATATTATGGATTTTTAATTATACTGAAGATACGATACTTCTATAAGAATTCCATGGAAAGTGTGAAAGACATGCTATCGCCCGGCCTTTACGAACAGATCATCAATCAGGCTTTAAACAGCGAGCTTTCGGAAATTCCCGAGGCCTGCAAGTCCATTGTGCCCATTGATAGGGCAGAGGCCTCGAAAGCGTTAGCACAATATCTGGCAGATGTGGTGCAGAAAGGAATGGAGAATCTGCTGGACAACGGGGGAGATATTTCTGCGCAGATCGGGCTTACCAACCAGATCGTAACCTTGATTCAAAATACCACGCAAGAAGCTGACTTTGCTGCGCTGCATGTTGACCAGCGGGCAGAGCAGCTTCTTGCGCTTTTAAGGCAGCAAGACCCTCGGCTGGCAGCAGGGAAAACGGCCGCAAGCTTGAGCCGGCCGGAGACATCCATTGCCCGGAGTAGTCTGTTTACAGGCGCCATCAAGGAACCTCAGATGTACACAGAACTGAAAAAGGAGATCGTTTCTGCTGATCACATTGATATGCTGGTTTCCTTTATCAAATGGAGCGGCCTTCGGCTTTTGATGGAGGAACTGCGAGAGTTTACCCAAAATGGCGGCGAGTTGCGGATCATCACCACTTCCTATATGGGAGCTACAGATCTAAAAGCCATTGAGGAACTGCGTGCTCTGCCGAATACCCGGATTAAGGTCAGCTACGACACCAAGCGCACACGACTTCACGCAAAGACCTACGTCTTTTACCGAAACACGGGTTTTACCACTGCCTATGTGGGCTCCTCCAATCTGTCCAACGCAGCCATCTCCAGTGGTTTGGAATGGAATGTAAAGGTCACCCGCAGAGATCTGCCAGAGACCATCGACAAGATTGCTGCTACGTTCGAGAGCTACTGGAACGCAAGCGAGTTTGAATACTACTCAGAGGGTCAAAAGGAACGGCTGGCTCGGGCACTGAAAGCAGAGAAGTACATTGATTCCAACAACGCCGCAATCTATACCATGGATATCACGCCCTACTCCTACCAGCAGGAAATTTTGGATAAGCTGGAGGCGGAGCGAACCATCCGAGGATATACCCGCAACCTGGTGGTAGCTGCCACTGGTACGGGCAAGACGGTGATTTTGGCGCTGGATTATAAACGGTTTTGCAAGCAGAATCCCGGAAAGCCCCATCGGCTGCTCTTCATTGCTCACCGGGAAGAAATTCTGCGACAGAGTCTGTATACCTTTCGAGCGGTGTTGAAGGATGCCAACTTCGGCGAGCTGTTCGTAGGCAATTATAAGCCGGAGAGCATCGACCATTTGTTTGTTTCCATTCAGACGTTCAATTCCCAAGATTTTACCGCAAAGACCGCCTCGGATTTTTATGACTATATCGTAGTGGACGAGTTTCATCACGCAGCGGCGCCCACCTATCAAAAATTGTTGTCCTACTACAACCCGAAAATTCTGTTGGGCTTGACCGCTACCCCGGAGCGTATGGACGGCAAAAGCATTCTGCCCTACTTCCATCATCGCATAGCGGCTGAGATACGTCTGCCGGAGGCCATTGACCGCAAGCTGTTGTGTCCCTTCCAATATTTTGGCGTGACTGATACGGTGGATCTGAGCACGTTGAAATGGAGTGCTGGCGGCTACGACAAAGGAGAGCTTTCCAATCTCTATACCCTTAGCGGCACTGTGTCCAATCGACGCGCCGATTTGGTAGTGAACTCCCTGCTCCGATATGTGACCGATATCGACGAGGTCAAAGGTCTGGGCTTTTGCGTGTCTATTGAGCACGCTGAGTTCATGTGCCGCCATTTTAACCAGCGCGGAATTCCGTCCATTTTTCTGACTGGTAAATCCACCGATGAGGAAAGAAACACCGCTAAGGGCAAGCTGGTAAGCGGTGAGATTCGGTTTATTTTCGTGGTGGATATCTACAATGAGGGCGTGGATATTCCAGAGGTCAACACGGTCCTATTTTTGCGGCCCACTGAGTCTTTGACCATCTTCCTCCAGCAGCTGGGCCGTGGGTTGCGCCTTGCGGAGGGGAAAGACTGCCTGACAGTGCTGGATTTCATCGGCCAGGCCAACAAGCGGTATCGTTTTGAGGATAAGTTTGCAGCGCTGCTCTCGAACACGAGTCGCAGTGTGACCCGTGAGATCAAGGATGGATTCGTCTCTGCTCCGAAGGGGTGCTATATTCAACTGGAAAAGAAGGCCGCCAGATATATTCTGGACAACATTCGAGCCTCCTATGGCAACACCGCAGGACTTGTTTCCCGGGTGGCTAGCTTCACCGAAGATAGCGGTCTGGAGCTGACTTTGGCAAACTTTCTGGACTATTACCACCTAGACCCCAGGGCGATTTATAAATTCTCTTCTTTCTCCCGACTTTGTGCTCGTGCAGACGTTATCGAGGATTTCAGCGAACCGCTGGAGGATCTGCTCACAAAAGCTCTTGCACGGTTGGCTGTCATTGACTCCCGGCGGTGGATTTGCTTTTTGCTGGACCTTCTCCCGCGTTTGGATGATGTGGATTTTGCGGCGCTGAGCGAACGGGAGCGGCGGATGCTCCAAATGTTCTATGTGACAGTTTGGGGCAAGGCTGCAGAGGACTGGGCGGCAGATGAGGTGCTGGACAACCTGTATGCTCTTTCGGATAGCTCTGTTCTGCTGGGGGAGCTTTTGAGCCTACTCCGCTATCGGTATGAGCAGATTGATTTTATAGACGAACCAGTGGAGCTGGGGTTTGACTGCCCACTGGATCTTCACTGTACCTATACTCGGGATCAGTTGCTGGTTGCAATGGATTTCCTGAAACCGGCAACTGTGCGTGAAGGGGTCAAGTGGCTGCCAGAAAAGCAGCTGGATGTGTTCTTTGTTACGCTAAATAAAGCTGATAAGGACTATTCGCCAACCACCATGTACAAGGACTACTCCATCAACGAGAGCCTGTTCCATTGGCAGAGTCAGAGTACTACAGCAGCAGATTCTCCTACAGGGCAACGGTATATTCACCACCGAGAACGCGGGAGCAAAGTGTTGCTGTTTGTTCGAGAGTTCAAAACGGATCGGATCAGCGGTGGAGCGGAGGCGTATACCTTCCTGGGGACTGCAAACTATGTAAAACATGAGGGGAGCCGGCCCATGAATATTACCTGGAAACTGGATCGGCCGATCCCGGCGAAGTTCTTGAAAAAGACAAACAAGCTGGTTGTAGGATAAAGGAGAATCGCGATGACCGAGCTGGAGAAGATAGCCTATGCAAAAAGTTACATAGAAAAACTTGCCAACGGAATCAATCCATTGACAAACCAAGCGTTTCCGGATGATGACCTTATAAACAATGTTAGAATATCACGTTGTCTTTTTTACGTGTCGGACATTTTAAGACGAGTTGTAGAAAACGAAGGGATTTCTCAGCCCAAAATTAAACCTGCAAAAGTGCCGTTTCAGTTGGACTGGGAAGCCCGGGGAAAGTTTGAATATTCCGAAATTCCGATTCCCATTAGCGAGATCACCCGCCGAATCAATGAGTTAATTCGAGAAGAGAATATGAAAAAGTTGAGCTATAAACACATCGCAGATTGGCTCATACAAGCCGGCTTTTTGAAATTGGTGACAGGCGATGATGGAAAAACTGTTCGAAGACCAACAGACAATGGTATAAACATTGGAATTTCCATAGAGGAGCGAGAAAGCTCCAAAGGACCGTATATGGTTGTTGTCTACAATCAGGCGGCACAGGAGTTTATTCTGGACAATCTGGATGCTGTCATTGCGTTCATTCAAAAATGATCGAGGAAAATTATATGACTGAAGTCGTCGCAGCCTTAATCTGGGACAAAGAGAAATTTATGATCTGCCAGCGCCCGGCCCAAAAGGCCAGAGGGCTACTCTGGGAGTTTGTGGGCGGAAAGGTGGAGCCGGGGGAGACCAAAGAGCGGGCGCTCATTCGGGAGTGTCAGGAGGAGCTGGCCATTACCCTAGATGTTGGCAAAGTGTTTATGGATGTGGTCCACGAATACCCGGACCTGACGGTGCATCTGACCCTGTTCCATGCGACCATCCGGGAGGGAACACCCCAAAAGCTGGAGCACAACGATATTCGATGGATCACGGTGAATGAGATCGACCAGTATTCCTTCTGCCCGGCGGACGAGGAGATTTTGAGGAGGCTGAAAGATGCCGGTAAAAACTTATCATAAGTTGGTCCGTGACCGTATCCCGGAGATCATCGAGGCAGACGGGAAGACCTGTGTCTATGAAACGCTGTCCGATGAGGCGTACATCCGGCTTCTGGACCAAAAGCTAAACGAGGAGCTGGCGGAATACCAGGAAAGCAAATCTCTGGAGGAGCTGGCCGATCTTTTAGAGGTCGTGCAGGCGGTTGTTCGGGCTCGCGGCTGGACATTGGATGAGCTGGAGCAAGTGCGGGCGGAGAAGGCAGCCGAACGCGGCGGATTTGCAAAAAAGGTTCTGCTGAAGGAAGTGTGGGAATGAGCGCAGCAACGATACAGGAAATGGTAGCGGAAAAAATAAAAACTCTTTATCGTGTTTCGCATGAACTGGAAGAACTGTTTCCCGGGAGGCACTATACGCCAGATGGACATATGATCGGGAGCATCGGCGAGGCGCTGGCGGCCTGCTGCTATAGGCTGACGCTGTTTGAGGCGTCGGCAGAAACCCATGATGCCAAAGCACCGGATGGTCGGCTGGTTCAAATCAAAGCGACGCAAATTGACCGGGTTGCACTCTCGAGCAAACCGGAATGGCTGTTGGTGCTGCAGATCCATCCGGATGGAACCTTTTCCGAGGTATACAATGGTCCGGGCAAACTTGCCTGGGATCATTGCTGGGGAAAGCAGAAGAACGGCCAGCGGCCCATCTCCTTGGCGAAGTTGCGAAGCCTACAGGCCGAGGTCCCGGAAGTGGACCGGCTGAAACGGATTATATGAGGTGCCTCTATGCCTACTTATCGTTCGATCTCTGGCAGTAGTGCCGAGAATTTGTTTATTGAATTGTTTTCTGACACCTTTGGTGCTGAGAAGGCAGATTACCTCTATCCCCAGTACTATTTCTCTGATATTTACCAGAACAGTAGGTTCGTTGATTTTATGATTGAAAACGGCGGACACAGGGTTGCCATCGAGATTGACGATGAAGCCTCCCATAACCCCAGGCTGGTTTCTCAGGATAAGTTTTATGATGATCTGCTCAAACAGAATAGCATGATCTATCTGGGCTGGGATGTGTACCGCTGGGCGGTGCGGCAGATGCAGCAGCAGCCTGAAACGGTTAAGGATGAGCTGCGGGTCTTTCTGGGCCAGCATCCCAGTTTCAAGGAAATTGAGGACTACCTTCCCACCCAGCGTGGCAAGTCTCTGGACGGCTCCCGTCTGGAACTGAAGGAGCACCAAAAGCAGGCATTGGCTGCACTGGAGGAGATGCGCAGCCGTTTTGAGACCATTGCCCTGCTTTATCATGCCACCGGCACTGGCAAAACGGTGACTGCCGTCATGGATGCCAAGCGCTTTGGCAAGAGAACGCTGTTCCTGGCTCATACTGTGGAGCTGGTGGATCAGGCAGCCAGAACATTCCGAGAACTGTGGCCCCAGGCCACAGTGGGCCGCTATGTGGAGAGCGCAAAGGAAAAGGACACCTTCGTCGTCTGCGGCAGCATTCAGAGTGTGGCTTTGAATCTGGAGCAGTTCAGGCCGGACGACTTCGGCTACATCATTGTGGATGAGGCCCACCACGCCTCTGCTGATACGTACCAGAAGGTTCTGGCTTACTTTACGCCGGAGTTTACTCTGGGTCTGACCGCTACGCCGGAGCGGGCCGATGACAAGAACATTCTTGATATTTTCAAACATACCGCCCACAAACTGGATATCCAGACGGCCGTAGAGATTGGGGAACTGGTGCCTGTGCGCTGCATCCGAATCCATACCAATATCGATTTGACCAAGGTGCGTTTCAACAGCATCCAGTATAACATCCGGGACTTGGAGAGCAAAATTTATGTGCCGGAACGGAATCAGCTGATTGTGGACACATGGCTGCAATATGTGAAGGATAAGCGCACTGTGATTTTCTGCGCATCTGTCCGGCATGCAAAGGAAATTGCCGGGCGGCTTCATGATGCCGGGGTGGCCGCGGAAGCGGTATCTGGTGAGATCAAAGCGGCCGACCGGCGGGAAATTCTGGCACGTTTTGAAAAGGGACAAACAAAAGTCCTGTGTGCCTGTGACCTGCTCAACGAGGGCTGGGACTGCCCGGCCACCGAAGTGCTGTTCATGGCCCGGCCCACCATGTCCAAGGTGCTCTACACCCAGCAGCTGGGCCGCGGCATGCGGCTGTCGCCCGGTAAAGAAAGCCTGATGGTGTTTGATTTTGTAGACAACGCCAGCCAGTACAATATGCCTTACTCGATGCACCGGCTGTTCCGTCTGAAGGAGTACAGACCGGGTGCGCTGGTATTGGGGAGCAAGAAGCAGAAAATGGCCGAGCAAGGTCTGTATGAGCGGGGCGAACGCCCCGACGCGATCATCGACTGGCCTGTAGATGCACTGGATTATGAGCTGGTTGATCTTTTCAACTGGCAGGAAGAGGCTGCCGGCATGATCTCCCAGATGGAGTTTGTGCGCCGGGTGGATGTGCAGACTGAGACCATCGAGCGATATGTGCGGGAAGGCCTGCTGGTGCCGGATTTGGTTGTCCCCATGAGCGAGCACCGGACCTTCAAGTACTTCAAAGAGGAGACCCTCAAAAAGTACGCCGAGCAATATGGCTGGACGCTCATTGACGACTCCAACCGCAAGGATCTGTTTATGGAGATGGTTCGTCAGATGGATATGAGCTACTCCTATAAGCCGGTGCTGCTCAAAGCAATTCTTTCTCTTGCCGACAACAAAGGCCGGGTGAAGCTCAGCGATATCGTTGACTACTTCCGGAAATTCTATGAGGCCAGGCGGGCCGCTGGTCTGGTGGTGGAGAAAGCCAACAGTATCTATGCCAGGGGAGACTATACCGATGCCCAGGCCCAGCGGAATATCCTGTCCAATCCCTTCAAGCGATTCGAGGATATGCAGATGCTCCACCACACTAGGACCCTGGGCGTGGTCCAGGTGGATGAATCAGTCTGGAAGAAACTGACCCAGGAGGAGAAACGGGAGATCCAGCAGATCTGTGATGAAAAGCTGGAGAGTTACTTTGAGCGGTTGAAGTGAAATTCAGAATAAGAGGAGAAAACAAGTTTTGAAGTATGGAACCATCCTGGACGCTACCTTTCTCTCCCGCCCCAACCGTTTCATCGCCAAGGTGATGCTGGAGGGCAAGGAGGAGACCGTCCATGTCAAAAACACTGGCCGCTGCAAAGAGTTGCTGCTGCCGGGGGCGGATGTCCGGCTGGAAGTGTCGGATAACCCTGCCCGCAAGACAAAATATGATCTGGTAGCGGTCCGCAAAGAGGGCCTGGGCTGGGTCAACATTGACAGCCAGGCTCCTAACAAGGTGGTAAAGGAGTGGCTGGAAACCCAGGGCTTTGACGCGATTCACCCAGAGTTCTCCTATGGCAAGTCCCGGATTGACTTCGCCATGGAAAAGGCAGGCCGGCTCTACCTGCTGGAGGTGAAGGGCTGCACCCTGGAAGTGAACGGCGTCGGCTACTTCCCCGACGCCCCTACCGAGCGGGGCATCAAGCACCTGCAGGAACTGACCCAGGCCCAGCAGGCCGGGGTCAGCTGCGGGGTGGCTTTTGTGATCCAGATGGAAGGAATCACCGAGGTGCGGCCCAATGTGGACACTCACCCAGCTTTCGGGGAGGCTCTGGCCCAGGCAAAGGCAGAAGGGGTGAAGGTTCTCTTTTTGCTCTGCCGGGTAGGCAGAGATTCTCTGGACGTTGTGGATCAGAGAGAAGAATGAATATAGGTATGAGATCAAAAAATAGCGTCAAATCACATCATAATTATTTCTTGAATAAAATAAAACGCTGAAAAACATAAGATTGAAGTTGTTGCATTGGCTAAATAGTTTTGGTTAAGGTAACCCAAAAAGACAATGGCTTCGGAATCATCCGCACAAGAAGTAGAATTTTACCAATGCTTAATCCCTATTATCGTAAGCGCTCCATAATCCCCCGTGAGGGATAAAGAAAAGAGCTCCCATAAG
>ERZ1090864.52-NODE-52-length-56210-cov-16.349533_pt1 | contig 56210 bp, 49 predicted proteins | sample MGYA00478479_ERZ1090864 | MGnify/ENA primary metagenome ERZ1090864 (study PRJEB33644, sample SAMEA5815743) | chicken gut metagenome | biome: Chicken; feature: Gastrointestinal Tract; material: Caecum | place: Ireland | collected 2019-01-01 | study: A study of the...
ATATTTTCATAACGTTTTGTGCCTGAGCGAAGCGAAAGGAATGGATATAACCATGGATTTCAACAAGATCAAAGAAGCTGCACAGAACTATCAGGCAGACATGACAGCGTTCCTGCGCGCCATCGTCCGGAATCCGGGAGAGAGCTGCGATGAAAAAGCGCACATCGACACGATCGCTGCTGAGATGAAAAAGCTGGACTTTGACGAAGTAGTCATCGATCCCCAGGGAAATGTGATCGGCTATATGGGAACCGGCGACAGGATCATCGCGTACGACGCGCATATTGATACCGTCGGCATCGGCAACATTGACAACTGGACCTTCGATCCTTATGAGGGGTATGAAAATGAGACGGAAATCGGCGGCCGAGGCGTATCCGACCAGTGCGGAGGTATTGTGTCCGCCGTCTATGGCGCAAAAATCATGAAAGACATGGACCTGATTCCCGCAGGGTGCAGGATCATGGTCGTGGGAACCGTCCAGGAGGAAGACTGCGACGGCCTGTGCTGGCAGTACATCATCAACGAAGACAAGATACGTCCGGAGTTTGTCGTATCCACAGAGCCGACAGACGGCGGCATCTACCGCGGACAGAGAGGACGCATGGAAATCCGCATTGATGTCAAAGGTGTTTCCTGCCACGGCTCTGCTCCGGAGCGAGGCGACAACGCGATCTACAAGATGGCTGACATCCTTCAGGACGTACGCGCGCTGAACGAAAACGACGCCGCAGACGAGACCCAGATCAAAGGTCTTGTGAAGATGCTCGATCCGAAATACAACCCGGACTGGGAGGAGGCGAGATTCCTGGGCTGCGGCACTGTAACCGTGTCCCAGATATTCTATACTTCACCGAGCCGCTGCGCTGTAGCCGACTCCTGCGCGGTATCTCTTGACCGCCGCATGACGTTCGGCGAGACATGGGAGAGCTGTCTCGACGAGATACGCGCCCTGCCGAGCGTAAAAAAATACGGTGATGACGTTGTGGTATCAATGTACAACTATGACCGCCCCTCCTACACAGGATGCGTCTATGAGATCGAGTGCTACTTCCCCACATGGGCGATCCCGAAGGATCACAAAGTGACAAAGGCTCTCGAAAAAGCCTACACTTCACTCTACGGCGACAAGAGGATCGGCGCGGAAGAAACACTGGAAATGCGCCAGAGCCGCCCGCTGACAGACAAGTGGACATTCTCCACCAACGGCGTGTCCATCATGGGAAGGAATGGGATCCCCTGCATCGGGTTCGGCCCAGGTGCTGAGGCGCAGGCGCACGCGCCAAATGAAAAAACATGGAAGCAGGATCTCGTGACATGCGCGGCCGTGTACGCGGCACTGCCCGGAATTTACTGCGAGTAAGACGTTCGAGAGTCAGCGCATGTGTCCTTCGCTCCAACGTTCCCGCGGCTGCGACTAATCCACAGAGCCGTAAGGGTGCGGGGTACTTGCCGAGTGCGGCTCCGCCCCGCGCCCTAACGGCTCTGGGATGGATTCTCCGCCGCTCCACTTGGACTTCCGCTCCGGACACACACGCCGCCTCTCTAAGTTCATCCGCAGGAAGTAAAAACGAAAGCGGAAGTTATACCAGTATCCATAACTTCCTTCCGGCTTCGGTTTAACTTTTAAATGCCAGCCTGTTTAACCTTCTTGACATTGGAAGTGAAAATTTCCGATCTGATGGCACAGAAAATCCGTTTCTGTGTCCGGAATGGAGGTTAAGCGGAGCCTCGTAATGAAGGACACAGAAACGGATTTTCGTCCGTGTACCACAATAAAATTTCAATTACAAATTTAAGGAGGATAAACAACATGAAAACTTTACAGGATTACATCGACAAGCTAAACGCCCTGAACTTTAAGGACATGTACAATGGGGACTTTTTCCTGACATGGGAGAAAACAGACGATGAGCTGGAGGCTGTCTTCACGGTGGCGGACGCTCTGCGTTTTATGCGGGAGAATAACATTTCCACAAAGGTGTTTGAAAGCGGACTGGGAATCTCTCTGTTCCGCGACAATTCCACACGCACCCGCTTCTCTTTTGCTTCTGCCTGCAACCTGTTAGGTCTTGAAGTTCAGGATCTTGACGAGGGCAAATCGCAGGTGGCGCACGGTGAGACCGTGCGCGAGACCGCAAATATGATTTCCTTTATGGCTGATGTCATCGGTATCCGCGATGATATGTACATTGGCAAAGGAAATGCCTACATGCACGAAGTAGTTGACGCTGTGACAGAAGGAAATAAAAACGGAATCCTTGAGCAGAAACCGACTCTTGTGAACCTGCAGTGCGACATCGACCATCCGACACAGGCAATGGCTGACATGCTCCACATCATCCACGAATTCGGCGGGGCGGAGAACTTAAAAGGCAAGAAGATCGCGATGACATGGGCCTACTCCCCCTCCTATGGCAAACCCCTCTCCGTTCCTCAGGGCATCATCGGGCTGATGACACGATTCGGAATGGACGTGGTGCTGGCGCATCCAGAAGGATATGAAGTGTTCCCGGAGGTCGAGGCTGTGGCCGCGGAAAACGCAAAGAAATCCGGTGGTACATTCACAAAGACAAACAACATGGCTGAGGCGTTCAAAGGTGCTGATATCGTTTATCCGAAAAGCTGGGCTCCGTTCGCGGCGATGGAGAAACGCACCGAGCTGTACGGAAACGGCGACTTTGACGGCATCAAGTCTCTGGAGCAGGAGCTGCTGGCGCAGAACGCCCAGCATAAAGACTGGGCATGCACAGAAGAACTGATGAAGACCACAAAAGACGGCAAAGCGCTCTATATGCACTGTCTGCCCGCCGACATTACAGGCGTAAGCTGTGAGGAGGGCGAGGTTGACGCAAGCGTATTTGACCGTTACAGAGACCCGCTGTACAAGGAAGCAAGCTATAAGCCATACATCATAGCGGCTATGATCTTCCTTGCAAAATTCGCTGATCCCGCTGATATCCTTAAGAAACTGGAGGAAAAAGGAACTCCGAGGATTTTTAAATGATTTTTTCATGAACAGATCGTACATTACAGGAATAAAACACATTTTTAAGCACATTTAATCAAGGAGGTATACACTATGTTAAAATATGTTGAAACGAAAAACGCACCTGCTGCTATCGGACCGTACTCACAGGGGATCGTCCTGAATGGGATCGCTTTCTTCTCGGGACAGATCCCGCTCTCGCCGGAGACCGGGGAAGTCGTCGGCACAACCATCGAGGAACAGACCGAGCAGGTCATGAAAAACATCCAAGCGCTTCTCGATAGCCAGGGAGCCGGATTCACTGACGTTGTGAAAACGACCTGCTTCCTTGCCGACATGGCTGATTTTGCCGCATTCAATGAAGTGTACGCGAAATATTTCACAGGGAAACCGGCGCGCTCCTGCGTAGCGGTGAAAGCTCTCCCCAAAGGAGTTCTCTGCGAGGTAGAGACCATTGCCGCTGTAAAAGAGGCTTGACGCAGGAGGCTCACTATGGAAAAGAAGAAACGTATCGTCATTGCCCTGGGCGGAAACGCCCTCGGCAATACGCTGCCGGAGCAAATGAAAGCCGTGAAGATCACTTCCCGGGCCATCGTTGACCTGATCGAAGAAGGCTGTGAGGTCGTTGTCGCTCACGGCAACGGTCCCCAGGTGGGCATGGTAAACAACGCCATGATCGCGCTCACCCATGAAGATCCACAGCAGCCTAATACCCCGCTTTCAGTCTGTGTTGCCATGAGTCAGGCATACATTGGCTATGACCTGCAGAACGCGCTCAGGGAAGAGCTTCTGAACCGGGGGATTGCTGACATTCCGGTGGCAACTATGATCACACAGGTCCGCGTAGACCCGGATGATCCGGCGTTTGACCATCCTTCCAAACCCATCGGCCGCTTCATGACAAAGGAACAGGCAGATGTGATGGCAGAAAAATACGACTATATCATGAGGGAGGACGCAGGGCGCGGCTACCGGCGCGTGGTGGCTTCACCGAAGCCTCAGGAGATCGTGGAGATCGGAACGATCCGTAATATGGTAAACTCCGGCGATCTGGTCATTGCCTGCGGAGGCGGCGGCATCCCTGTCACACGCCAGGGCAACCACTTAAAAGGCGCCAGCGCAGTCATTGACAAGGACTTTGCAAGCTGCCTCCTCGCCAAAGAACTGGACGCGGATTTTCTTATCATCCTGACCGCGGTGGAAAAGGCAGCGATCAATTACGGAAAGCCGGGTGAAAAGTGGCTGGGAGACATTACGGTGGACGAGGCAAAACAGTACATCAGCGAAGGGCACTTTGCAGCGGGTTCCATGCTGCCGAAAATACAGGCGGCGGTAGATTTTGCAGAATCTAAGCCCGGACGGCAGGCATTGATCACTTTGCTGGAAAAGGCAAAAGACGGAATACTTGGGAAGACAGGAACCAGAATCCAGCTCTAAACATCGACAAATATATCGCATGCTATGTATATATCCAGACACCAGCAGCATCCGGTGCCTGTGTGAAGGCATGCGATAAATTCCTCAAATATATGAATCAATGTGATAAATAAGGGCATCCGCAGATCTCTTGCCATAGCCTGCGGATGCCCTTATCCTTAAAAAGCAATGATTTCTGTCATTTAGCCATTTAGTCTTTTCTTTTTGTTATAATGAGGATGACTTGAGATTTTCTAAATGATAAGGCTGGTGTCATAATAGAATAATATCCTTACCCAGAGAGCTGATGGGGCGATTATGCCAGCCGCTGGAATACGATTGAAAGGGGCTGGTGCTGATGATTACACTTTCGGACTTGATCCAGCTTGTAATGATGCTTTGCGCTGTGATAACTCTTGTTTTTTACATATCAAGCAAAAAGCAGCGCCCTCGGTCTGGTAAACTAAGGCGCTACTTCATGTAGTAAATTACTTACCGGCGGCTAGGCTTCATCTAGTCATCGGCTCTCTTGTTAAGTATATTATAGTCAATATCTTTCAATGTGTCAAATATCTCTTAGTTCATACGGAATTCCCTTCCAACTGCTTCCTCATCGTCTTTTCCACCGCGTTCAGTATATTCTCATATCCTGTACACCTGCACAGATGTCCGGAGAGCAGCTTTCTCAGCTCATCTCTCGTATATTCTCTCCCGCTCTCCAGTATTTCCACAGCGCTCATGATAACTCCCGGCGTGCAAAAACCACACTGCACTGCCGCTTCGTCTATGAACGCCTGCTGGATGTCCGACAACTCTCCGTTCGATCCCATGAGTCCTTCCAGGGTACGGATTTCTTTTCCGTCTGCCCATACAGCCAGATAGATACAGGAATTATAACACTCTCCGTCAATCATGACATTGCACGCTCCGCACTCTCCTACTTCGCAGCCTTTTTTCACGCTTGTCAGGGAATAATCATCGCGCAGCATGTCAGTCAGGGAAGCACGCACATCCACAACTGCTTCCCGCTCTGCGCCGTTGATCCGGCAGCGGACAAGTTTGTACTGATTTGCCCCATTCTGTATGCCGGTCTCATTCACGGAAGATTTTCCCGCGTCTGAAATGCACGCTCCGCCGTCCTCATATTCCCCGACACTCTCATATCCTCCGATGCGCTCACATTCTCCGTCCCTTGGCGCACCGGCTTCCTCCGCCCTTTTTACAGCTTCAACGAGCGTTCTCTTGCACAACACCTTTGAAATGTGCTCTCTGAATGCTTTGCTCGCCCTCCAGCTGTCACGAGGGGTCACATCCCGAAGTACCGCTTCACTGATCTGTTCCATACTTTCCTCTGTGACCGGCATTCCTTTCCCGCTCATTTCCGCATGAACCGCGCGCATGGGAACCGGTCCGGCCACGCCGTAGGCAATGCGGATATCAGTAAATGTTTTTTTGTCCTCAGAAAGTTTTACATTTACAGAGCAGCCCAGTGTAGCGATATCCATGGCATTTCTCATAGCATATTTGATGTAATGTCCTTTGTATCCCTCATAGGATTCTTTTTTGACGAGTATCCCTGTCTGGAGTTCCCCGGGGCGCAGATCCACTTTTCCCGCTCGTATGTAAAAGTCTTTGACAGGAATCCGCCTCACTCCTTCCGGTCCTGTCAGCTCGACTACCGCGTCCCACGCGAAAAGTGTGGAGGCGGAATCCGCAGATGTGACTCCGTTGCATATGTTTCCCCCGATAGTACCGATATTGCGTATCTGCGGACCGCCCACCATATCCACAGCCTCGCCGAGGACGCTGACATATTTCTGTATCAGAGGATTTTTCGCAATATGGGAGAAGCTGGTCAGCGGACCGATCCTCAGCGTTCCATCATCCTCCAGACGCACACCCCGCAGTTCATCCAGCCCATAAATGCTCACGAGCTCAGCCCCGGCGCGCTTTCCCTCCCTCATCTGTACGAGCACGTCGCTCCCTCCGGCAATGATCTGAGCCTCCGGGTGTTCCTGGAGAAGCCGGATAGCATGAGCTGTGCTCCTGGCTTCATACAATGCTTTCATATCATACATTCTTTTTCACCTCCGCATAGCCGTTTAGATCAGCCCGGCCTTTTTGAACGCTTCGAACAGCAGATGTGGCCGCATCGGAATCTCATCCAATGCCACTCCCGCCGCCTGCAGGATCGCGTTCCGGATCGCGGGCGCAGGCGAACAGGTCGGGGGCTCTCCCAGGGCTTTTGTCCCGAATGCGCTGGTAGGCTCACAATTTTCGATTAACTCTGCCTTCAGGTCCGGATGATCCATAAAAGTAGAGAGCTTATAATCCAGAAGATTATTGTTCAACGGCCTTCCTGTCTTCTCGTCAAACAGCAGCTTCTCCGACAGCGCATATCCCATTGCCATACTCATGCCGCCATGTACCTGCGCCTCAGCAAGAGCCGGATTGATCAGCCTGCCGCAGTCATGGACGTTCAGGATATCTGTCACCTGAGCCCTGCACCCGGGGATATCCACCTCCACCTCGGCAAAGGTACAGCCGAACGAGTACGCATTGTTCTTGATCTGATAACTGCTCTCTGCCGTCAGATGTCCATTGTCTGTAAGGCTGTACAATTTCTCTGTCGCCAGCTCTCCCAGGCTCATCAGCACCTCTCCATCTGTTATTCTGACAACATTTCCATTTACTATGTCAATATTTTCTTTCATCTGCCTTGTCAGTTCATGTGCAGTCTCTATTATTTTTTCTTTCAGAAGCTGTCCTGTCTGTCGGATGGAGAACCCTGCCATATAGGTCTGCCGGGAAGCATATGCGCCTGTGCTGAAAGGAGTCACGTCCGTATCCTGGCTTGAGACCACATGCACCATCTCAAAAGGAATCCCCAGCGTCTCCGCCGCCATCTGCGCGAACGCGGTATCCGCGCCCTGTCCGATCTCCGTCTCACCCATTTGCAGCTGTATGCTGCCGTCCTGGTTCAACACCATCCGGCAGGCGGATGTCTCCAGTGAAATAGGCCACACCCCGGTATTGTACCAGAACACAGCCATTCCGACGCCCCGGCGTATCTCACCGGTCTGATGGGCATATTCTTTTAACTTTCTGTCATAATCAAATTCCTTTCTTCCCTTTTCCATACATTCACGGAAGGAATCATAATAGTTTACGTTCTTCGAAAATCCGTCCTTAAATCCTTTTGGCATCACATTCTTCATGCGAAACTCATAAGATGGGATTCCCATTGCCCGCGCCACATCCTCTGTATGGCTCTCCATGGCAAACATTGCCTGAGGGATGCCATAGCCGCGCATAGCGCCTGCCACGGATTTATTTGTAAAGACCGTGTATGTATCTGCTTCGATATTGGGGCATGGATATAGCTGGGGGAAGCATCCCATCCCCTTCGCCGCGATACTGTGGCCGTGAGACGCATATGCTCCCTGATCCGAGAAACTCTCGAATTTGCGGGCCGCATAGGTTCCGTCCGGTCGCACATAGGAGATGATATGGAAGCGGATCGCATGGCGGACTCTGGTGGACGCGAATGTCTCTTCCCTGGATGTATCCAGCTTTACCGTCCTGCCTCCCACCTGGATACACAGATAGGCGCACAGCGGTTCATACAGTATATCCTGCTTGTTGCCGAATCCCCCTCCGATATAGGGTTTGACAATGCGCACCTGTCCCCAGGGGATCCCGAGCGCCTGCCCCACCACGCGCCGGCAGATATGGGGAATCTGAGTGGATGTCACCACCACGATCCTCCCCTGTTCCATATAGGCATAGCACACTGGATTCTCAATATGGCAGTGCTGGACAGTGGGCGTCTCATACCATCCCTCTACCCTCGTAAGTCCGGGCTCTTTGACGGCTTCCTCATAATTCCCATTGCGTATGGATGTGTGAGCCAGGATATTATTCGGATATTTCTCATGAAGCCGGGGCGCCCCGTCATCCATCGCTTTCTGCACATCCAGCACAAAAGGAAGCTCCTCGTATTCCACCTTTATGGCGCGGATGGCCTGTGCGGCCGCGATCTCATTCTCAGCCACGACTGCCGCGATGTCATCCCCATAAAATCTGACGTGCTCCGCCAGCAGGAAACGGTCCGCCACATCCTGATGCGCTTCCTCCGTTGACCACGGATGCCCCGCTGTCGGATAATGATATTCCGGCACGTCAAAACAGGTGACGATCTTTACCACTCCGGGAATCTTCTCCGCTTCCGTCGTATCCACCGCCTTCACATATCCGTGGGCGATCGTAGAATGCAGTACCTTTGCCACATAGGCATTGCGGTCACACATATCGTCCGTGTATTTTGCCCGGCCTGTCACTTTCTCAAAGGCGTCCACTCTCTTTACGCTCTTCCCGACCACATGCTCCTTTTCCACTGCTTTTCTTTCTTCCATATCCTCACCTCCGGTCTGGACTTTCAAATTTTATGAAAGACAGATTTCTTTTCCTTTTACGAACTTCGCGCGCACCTCCCGCTCATCTGCCAGATAGATCATCCTCTCCAGCCTGCTCCTGATATCCATGGGCTGGGGATGGGCAAGCGGGGAATCATCCAGCACGACCGCGTCAAACTCATACCCCTGCTCAAAGCTTCCCACTTTTCCGAAAAAACCGCCTCCTCCCTTTGTCGCCATGTAAAATACTTCCTCAGCGGTCAGCGGCTCCAGACTGTCATCCACCAGTCTCCACCGGAGTTTTGAAGACTGCACGGCATGGGCCATGGCACGGAACAGGTTCTCCGTGGAGCCTCCCGCAACATCACTTCCAATACCAACGCGCAGCCCCTCTTCAAGAAATCTGCGCACAGGAGCGATCCCAGAGGATACATTCATGTTTGATTCGGGGCAGTGGGCGATGAACACGCCGTTCTCCTTCATCCTGGCAATCTCCCGCTCATCACTGTACACGCAGTGCGCCATGACAGTGGGGCAGTCCGCTCCGAACAATCCGAACCGGTCGTACACATCACCGTAAAATTCCGCCCACGGACAGAGCTCCTTCACCCATTCGATCTCTCCCGGATTCTCCGACAGGTGGGACTGCACGGGCAGGTCATACCGCATCTGCAGCTTTTTCAGCTCTTCCATCAGTCCATCCGTACAGCTTGGCGTAAACCGGGGCGTTAGGATGGGACGCGTGTTTTCATAATTTCTGTGAAGCACATCCCTGATCCATTCCAGTGTTTCCCGCGCGGATCCTTCCGTCTCCTCACAGATGTAATCCGGGCAGTTCCTGTCCATGTTCACTTTTCCCACATAGGTGTCCAGCCCGCTTTTCTCCAGCATATCCATAAGAAGGAGGGTTGCCGGGCGGTGTACTGTGGCAAACACACACGCCCTTGTGGTGGCGCTCTGTCTTAAATTTTCTGTAAATATCCGGTATGCCTCCCTTGCATGATCAAGGGATTCAAACTTTGCCTCCTCGGGGAAGGTATTCACTTCAAGCCATTCCAGAAGCTCCATATCCATGCCAAGCCCCCGGTACGAATACTGGGGCGCGTGAAGATGCAGGTCAACCAGTCCAGGGATGATGAGGCTGTCTCCAAAATCCCGGATGGGGCTGCCGCCCAGCCGGAATGGGAGCGTCCGGTACACGCCTTCCGCCTTTCCGTTCCTGCAGACCAGATAACCGCGCTCGCAAATGTGAAACTCCTTGGGGCTTTTACTATATATGATATTTCCTTTTAAAATAAAAACAGATCCATTCATCGGTCAGGCTCCTCTCTTAAATATGCCGGATATCCCCTTTCCTTATCCAGCATACTTATAGTCAGCCGTTTCCGGCGGCTGGTAGAGACGTTCAACCGATTATGAACCTATATAAGTGTGCAGTATTTTCTCTATGTAAATATGGTAACACCAGGGCAGGGCTGTGTCAATCACATCCCTGCCACATTCTTTAGATCCCCCATGCAATCCCCCATACATGCTCTTTGGTGATCATTTTCTTCACTTTATTCTCTATATTCATAATGTGATGTGTGCTGATCCTCTCAAGGATGTGAGATACTCCTTTTCCTCTGTTTCAAATGAGAATTTATACAATCCGTGCCTGTTGCTGCCCTCATAGACCAGCGTCTTTCTGTCATCTGACAATGCAAAGCTTCCGTTTTTTGAACAGCCGGAGAACAGCTTCTCGTATTTTTCACTGTCAATGTTATACACCATCATATTTCCGTCTGTTTCAACGAGTATCTCATTATCGCTGAGCCATCCATAATGTCCCCAGTACACTCCTGTCAGATCCGCCAACAGCTCCGTCCGCTTATCTTTCACTGTCCACAGCTTTTTTCCATATATAAAGCTGCAGGCATTTCCGCTATTTCTATATCTGACCTGTTCGATCTCATCCTGCGTTTTTTCCGCCCGTCCGCATTCTTCGATCAACTCTTCATATGACAGGATATCCGTTCTCTGCCCTGTAACAAGATCATATTCCACGATCCCATAGAAACCCTGCTGTCGCAGTTCATTTACCGTACCGATAAATTTCGTATGCTCACCATTGGCGTCCAGAGTTTCAAAAGGGATATCTGTAACAGACGTAAACTCCAGATTTTCGGCACAGAATTTATTGAGACTGCCCCGCCCCACATATCTGTTACTGCTGTCTAAATCAAATGTTGACACATACAGGTTCTCATTGCTCTCATCAAAAAGGCTCCGGTTTGTAAGAGCTTCCCGCCACGCGCATGCACTACACACAAAAAGTGACAACATTATGACTATACCTGCTAAGGCTGCTCTTACTCTTTTCATAATGAAATCCTCTCCAGCATCACTTCCACAACGCCGCCGCAGACCATGCCCTCATCCTCCGCCTCATCAGCCGTCATATCCACGGTGCAGATCTGAAAGTCCGGCGTTTCTATCCGCATCATAAGGAGGGATTTCTGGATGATCTCGCTCTCCACGCAGCCGCCGCCTATGGTATCCACGGTACTCCCATCCTCAAGAATAAGCATCTTTGTACCCACGCCGCGGGGCGCTGAACCCCTGCGGGAAATAATAGTGGCGAGGACTTTCTTCCTTTCAGGAGCCTCCTCCTGCCCGGAAGCCTTCTTTTCATCCGCCTTTTCCCCAAAGATGCAGGCAAGCATTTCCTCTGAATAGCCTCCTGCCCTTATATGCCCGGTTCTTTCATCGCAGGCTTTATCCCGGTCCGTCCGCACCTGCACAGCCTTTGCGTTCTTTACCTGTATGATCTCTGCCATCACAGACACCGCGATCTCCTCCGGCGTCTCCGCCCCGATCTTCAGCCCGATGGGGGTATGGACCTCCTCCAGTCTCTCCCGGCTCACACCCTTTCCCGCCAGCTGCTCCTTTACTATGGCAGACCTGCGCCTGCTGCCCATCATACCCACATAGGCATACTTTTTCTGCAATATGGCGTCCAGACACTCCGTATCATACCGGTGCCCTCTTGTCACAATGATAAACCAAGAGTCCGAATCCCCCCTGATCTGGGACAATGCTGAGGCAAACGGCTGGCAGACCACCATATCCGCTCCTGCTGCCCTGGCGTTATCCGCGAACTTGGGGCGGTCCTCAATGACCGTCACGGCAAAGCCCAGCATCTTCCCCAGCCGGATGATGGGCATCGAAACGTGACCTCCCCCGCAGATGATGAGCCTGGGCGTGCGGCTGATGCGCTCACAATACACTCGAGGACTGCCTTTTTCTTCGTCCGGCTCAGAGGTCAGCAGACGCTTTTCCCCTCTGTACTCTCCTTCTAAAACAGTCTCTGTCCATATGTCCCCCTCCGCTGTTTCCAGCGCCCTCTTAAGCTGTGTATAAAACGTATCCATATGTGCCCCCCTTTACTCATTGGCCCTTAATTCTTCTATCCGCATCCTTGTCCCCGGGGTCAGGGGGCCGCGCTCGGCTTCCGCAAGCAGACCATATGCTTTATCCCTGTTCCCATGGAGCAGTTCATACACGGCTTCTCTTACCATCCATCTGCTCTGATCCAGCCTGTTGTCCGCAAGAGTCACTCTCTCCCTGATCCGCACCGCGTCTGCAGAGTCCCACTGGCCGGCAGGCTTGAATATCACGTTCAGATCGAGGAGCAGGTCATCCATGATCTTCCGGTTTTTCTCGGCTTTTTGAAAGGATACTCTGTACTGCTCCAGTTTTTGAAGACAGGCATTTCGTCCATTAAAATCTCCCGCCGCATGCCTGCACAGCGCCTCCACGTTATATTTTCTGATCCAGCGGAAATTTTTCGGAGACTTGTATGTAACCTCCTGCAAACGTCTCAGCGCATCTGCCGGACAGTTTTCATGAAACTCCGCCAGAGCGCACTCAAGAAGGAGGGTAGAGCGCGCCCTTCTGTTGCGTTCATCCGCAAGAAATATCTCCATGACACGCCGGTATTTTACAGGATCGCAGTCTGCCAGAAGGATTTCCGACAGATTTTGGAAATGTTTACCGCCTTTCATGGCATACCTGATGTCCAGCGCCACTGACGCCAGGATAAGGATATAGAAAAGAGCGCCGGAAGAACTCCCCATCATAAATAATATGATCAGCCCGATGAGCCCTGCCTGTTCCAGCAGAAATACAGCCTTTCTCCGCCTTCCTTTTGCCATATGCTCCGCCGCTATCTGCTCCGGCGCTTTATTGTAATATTCAGAATATTTTCCTATCATCCTGTTCTCCTTCCCGCTCACAGGCAAGTGGGAGCGTCCTCCCCATCCTCCGCTGTCCAGAGCGCATTTGTTATGTTCTATATAAGATACCTCTCTTCTGCCGAAAAGGTTACCAGTGAACAGTCAATTCTGATCCATTTAGAAAGAGCAGCGCCTCCGGGCGCCGCTCTTTGTCATATCATATGGTCAGGTTCAGTCTGATGCCAGTTTTTTCAATACATCCTGCAGAAGCTCATAGAAACGCTCAAAAGAATCCAACGGCACATGCTCATCCGGTGTATGCACATCGTACAGAGTCGGTCCCACCGCGATGGCATCGAGTCCCGGTATCGCCTCGGTGAAAAGCCCGCATTCCAGTCCCGCGTGGATCGCCTCGAGCTTCAGCTCCTTGCCAAAGAGCCCGCGATAGCTCTCTATAAAGACCTCCCGGATCCGGGACTGCTCCGCGTAGCTCCAGCCCGGATATTCTCCGCTGTATTCCGCCTCGAACCCGAAGGTGTCCGCCAGAGTCTGAAAACGTGCCTTTGTGTCTTCCTGCAGGGATGCGACAGAGGAACGCGGGGATACAACGAACACAACCTTGTCCTCCTCTGTCCGCGTCACGCCCATATTGGAGGATGTCACCACAAAGCCATCCATGTGAGGATTGCGGCTGAACACTCCGTTTGGCGCAAGCCGGATAGCGCTCACAAATGCTTTTGCGTCCTCCCGGGAAAGCGCTGATGCGCTCCTTCCGTCTTCCACAGTGATCTCGCAGGAGAAATCCGGCTCGTACGGTGTGACCTCATCTGCCATATCCTGTGCCAGCGCGCAGGCGAGCTTCTCCGCCTTTTCAGCCTCCCCCTTGTCCGCATAGATCAGGGCTGCCCCGCACTCTCTTGTTATGGCGTTATCCTTTGTCCCACCGGCAAAGCTTACCAGCCTTCCGTCTGTGTCCTTCATCAGATGATCCACCATGCGCCCCATCAGAAGGTTGGCATTCTGCCTCTCCTTGCTGATATCCATGCCGGAATGTCCTCCGAGGAGCCCCTCGATCTTAATGGAAACAATGCTGCCTTCCACCGCCTCTCTTTTAACCGGTCTCGTGAACTGGATACGCAGTCCGCCCGCACAGCTTATCGTTGCCACGCCCTCTTCCTCAGAGTCCATATTTATCATGGTGCGGGCTGTGATAAGGGATTTGTCCAGCGCCTGCGCTCCGTTAAGTCCTACCTCCTCTTCCGTTGTAAACACGCATTCCACCGGCGGATGCTGTATCTCTTCATCGTCCAGGACCATCATCATCAGGGCGACCGCCACTCCATTATCGGAACCAAGTGTCGTGCCGTCAGCGGAGAGGATCCCATCCTTTACCACCAGGCTGATGCCATCCTTCTCAAAATCATGCTCCACACCGGCGCGTTTATCGCATACCATATCAAGGTGTCCCTGGAGCATGACCGGAGCTTTATCTTCCGCGCCCTTGCTTCCTCCCTTTTTAATGATAACATTATATGCCTCATCCTGGTGTACCCAGAGACCTCTGTCTTTTGCGAATCTGACAAGGTAGTCGCTGATCCCCTTCTCATTTCCCGAGCCTCTCGGGATCGCGCTGATCTCCTCAAAAAAGTGAAATAATTTTTCCGGTTTGTAACCTGTGATCTTATACTCCATTGTCTTTCCTCTTTTCTATAATGATTTTTATGAAGGTATGCATTCTGACTGTCTGTATTACCTGCGAATCTGATTATAACAGATTTTACTCCGCTTTTCACCCTTTTCTTTGACGATCATATCCCCGCGAACGCGCAGGCCACAGCGATCACGATAGTCGGAAGCATGTTCGCCACCTTGAACTTTTTATTCCAGGCCAGGTTCACGCCCACGCAGAAAATGAGCATGGAGCCGGTCAGGGACAGATTGGAAAGCGCCTGCTCCGTCATGACCGGCTGGATCGCTCTGGCAAAGAGCGTGATCAGCCCCTGGAATATCCCCACCGGGATGGCCGCAAAGATACAGCCCTTTCCCATGGCGGCAGTCATCACGAATATGATCAGCATGTCCAGCACAGCCTTCAAAAGCAGTGTGGAATAATCCCCTGTGATCCCATCCTGTATGGCGCCCACAACTGCCATGGCTCCGACGCACACTGTCAGGGACGCGGTGACAAACGCGTCTACAAACATATTTTCCCTGCGGTTGCCTGTCTTCTCCTTCAGCCAGCGCCCGAACCGCTCCATCTTCTCTTCCACATTGATCCATTCCCCGATAAGGGAACCGGCAGCAAAGCTTATCACGATCATCATCGTCCCGCTGCTCACCAGCGAATCCCCGGATACTTTCATCATCTCCTGTATGGCTCCGCCGATTCCCACAAACAGGACGCACACGCCGTTGGCCTGCATCAGCGTGTCCTGATATCTGGCGCTGCTGATCTTTTTGCAGATAAGCCCGATCAGACCGCCGATGATGATGGCCGCTACATTTATCATTGTTCCTAACCCGATCATAATGCATACTCTCTCCAGATTTTTTCATACCATTAGAGTATAACAGATTCCGCTCTGTTTTTCACGTTTTTCCCGGGTAAAATGTCGTACTTTACTCCTTTTCTTTTAATCTTGGCAGATTCCACCGGTAATATGCCGCCAGGATACGCGTCACTATGACCACGGCCATCCCTGCTGCCATTGCTGTTACAATGTCTGCCCTCCGGCTTAAAAACGAGCAGACCACCGCCCCTGCGATCGACGCGCAGGCATAGATATGACGGACAAAAATATACGGCGGGACACCTGCCATGATATCCCGCATCAGTCCGCCGCCCACTCCGGTGATGGTCCCCAGGAATACGAGAAGAAAGAGGTTATCCTCATATCCCTGCCGGATCCCGGTGCTGACGCCCACCACGGTAAAAATCCCCAGGCCGGCCGTATCCATTGCCAGCATGATCTTTTCATAGATGCCGTGGGATTTTTCCTCCGCGGAAATCTTTTTGAAATACATCCCTGCAAAAAACAGGCACGATGTGACAGCAGCCACGGCCACATAGACCGGACGCTGAAACACGGCGGGCGGGATGACGCCCACTATAATGTCCCTTGTCATCCCGCCCCCGACTGCTGTCAGCACGCCTAACACGCACACGCCGAAAATATCCATCGATTTCCGGACGCCGACCATCGCCCCCGATGCCGCGAAGGCGATGGTCCCAACTATTTCAAGAATAAAAATAATGCTTTCCTGTAAACCCATGCTCCATGCTCTCCTCCCGACGGTTTACATCCATTCTATCATAAAAATACCAGAAAAGGCATTACTCTGCATCGGTAAATTCATAACCGTGCTTTTCGTTATATTTTTTGATGATAAAGTAGATCGGTACGATGATCACCAGCGCTCCCAGCCCGATCACCAGTCTGACCGGATCCGAGTTGTAAAGAAGCCAGATACTTACCAGGATTGCTATGATCGGTATCGTATACCCGAAGGGCACTTTAAACGTGGACTCCATTCCTCTGCGCCTGAATACGATGATGGACAGGCATGTGGGAATGTACTGCGTAAATCTGGAGATAACGCTGATGGCAGCAAGCTGGGTGAAGGTTCCCGAGAGAGCCAGCGGTATCACAAGCACAGCGGAAATCACGATCGCCACGACCGGAGTCCCCCTCTTGCTCATCTTCTTCACGATAGGCGGAAGCATCCCTCTTTCTCCCAGGGCCAGACATCCGCGGGGCACGAAGATGGAGTTCGCCGCGTTGATGCCTCCGATGGAGATCAGCGTCCCGACTGTTACAAGCGTGCCTCCGGCGCTTCCCATAAATGTGGACATAGCGTCCACCACCGGGGTCTCCGTCCCGGAAAGACCGCTTCCGAGGATCCCGATGCTCACGAACTGGAGCAGGATATAGATCAGGGAGACGCATCCGATGGCTACCGCGATGGCAATAGGAAGGTTTTTCTTCGGATTGTCCATCTCCTCGGAAGCACCGGCGATCGCCTCAAATCCTGTAAAAGCATAGAAGATAAGAATCGCCGCCTCGGCAAACGTGGTAACAGACAGGCTCTCAGGAACGACAGGCTGGAAATTGCTTCCTTTGATGAAAAAGATACCCGCCGCGATGAAGATGATAATGGGAGCCAATTTGCCCACAGTCGCCACATTGTTAACGTATTTCGCAACATCAATGCCAATATAATTTACCAGACTCAGAACAACGATCAGCCCCACAACGATGGCATTGCGCAGAACACCATTCGACACTTCCGGGAAAATGGCTGATAATGCAGTCACGAAACCGACCGCCATGGTCGCCCAGGAGATGAGCTGTACCACATATTTCATAAAACCGACTTCAAAACCGGCAAAGTTTCCAAAGGCTTCCTTCGCATAGATATAAGCCGCTCCGTTTGATTTGAACAGTCCGGCAGCCTCCGCAAAACAGAGGGCCAGAGAGCCTGCGAGAAGTGTAATAAACAAAAACACAAACAGGCTGCTTGTTCCCACAAGATCATATGCCTGTCCCGGCAGGAGAAAGATTCCCGAACCGATGATCGCGTTCATGCCGAGCAGGATAATACTGATAAGACCGAATTTCTTTTTGTTTTTCATTTGTTTTCCTCCTGTTGTCCGCATTTGTCAGCAAATGCCTGAAACAACTGAATCATTGTCTTGTTGTCATGTTTCGCCATCATTTCCGGATGCCATTGGACGCCGCAGATAAAACTGCCCCCGGTCCGCTCGATGCCTTCGATCACCCCATCGTCCGCTCTGGCAGTGACGCGAAATCCCGAAGCCGCCGTCTTTATGCTCTGATGATGGAAAGAGTTTACCATCGCCTCTCTCCCCAGCACGCCTTCCAGAAAGGAGTCTTTCTCCACGGTTATCTTGTGGGTCGCATTGTACCTGGGAGCCTGCTGCATATGCTGAAGACAGACTTTCATCTGGGAGCCGATATCCTGACAGAGCGTGCCTCCAAAAGCCACATTGATCGCCTGCATTCCCTTGCAGATGCCGAAAATGGGGATGGAAAGCTCATCGCCGGCCTGTATCACAGCCAGGAAGAAGCGGTCCACCTCGCTCATTGTAAAGCCCTGCTGCAAAAGGGGCTGTTCGCCGTACAGCAGAGGATCGATGTCCCAGCCGCCGGAAAGGACGATGCCGTCCAGCCCTTCCACCTGAGCCTTCACATCCTCAAGATCCGACAGGACCGGGAGCATTACCGGGACGCATCCTGCCTTCTCCAGACTTTCCACATAATCATTGTTCACATATGCCCGGTAGATTCCCGGCATCATGCCGGAGTCCATGATCAAAATGTTTGCGGCTATGCCGATCTTTGGTTTCCTCATTTTTCCCTCCTTTTTGTAAATGAACCTTATACCTTTGTTTTCCCTATCATGAGATTTAATATTTCAATATCCGTCTGTCTCATCCCCTCTCTTCCCACATGTCCCACTGCTTTCACCGTGTCTTCCGCCGACTCCATGACCAGACCGTCTCCCGCCTCAAAACGGATTCCGTTCATTGCCATATCATGGCCCAGAAAAGCCGCCTGCAGAGCAGAATAGATCTTGGACGCGCAGCTTGGTTTCGCCCCATCGCATACCATCCCCCCGATATTGGCGATGGTATTGACAACCGTATTCTCTATCTGCTCCGGCGTCCCGCCTGCCAGGTATGTGATGGCAGCGCCCGAGGCTGCCGCCGCGCACACGACCCCACAGTAAGCGGACAGGGCCCCGATATACCGCTTCTGATCCTGGGCGATCAGATTGGAAACACATAACGCCCGGTACAGCTGCTCTTCTGATTTTCCGGTCACATAGGCATACTCGATGACCGGGAGAGAACAGGTCATCCCCTGATTGCCGGAACCGGAGTTGATGATGACCGGAAGGGGGCACCCGCTCATTCTCGCGTCAGAACCTGCCGTCGCCCGGGCGATGGCCTTCCAGCGCACATCCTCTCCCTGTCCCTTCGCAAAATGTCCGATCCCCGCGCCCCACGGCTTTTTCAGTCCCTCTTCCGAGATCGCATAATTGCACTGTATCTGCCGGCTCAGTATGTCCTTGACCTCCTCAATGCGCACCTCATCCGCGAAGGCGACGATATCCCTTATATTCAACGATGACTTGTCCGCCTGATGATCTTCATATGTATGGGTATCCTCATAGATCACCTTTCCGTTGCGGGTGATACATGTAATGTTCGTGTGCTCATGTTCCAGACGGACAGAAGCCTGATTGCCGCCTCCTTCTGCCCGGACTTCTATAAACAGGTTCGCAACTCCCTCTTTCAGCGAGCAGGTGCAGAATCCGTTTTCGATCAGCTCCTTTGTGCGCGCCCTGTCCTCATCCGTGACATTCTGGAGGACTTCCAGCGCTTTTTCCGCGTCTCCTCCTGTGACCCCGAGGACCACTGCCGCCTCGATCCCCTTCAGACCTCCTGAGTTGGGCACAGTCACTCCCTTGACATTTTTGATAATGTTGCCGCTGCACAGTGATTCCACCTTTTCCGGGAACACGCCCAGCGTTTCCCTGCATTTCGCGGCAGCGTAGGCAAGTGCGATCGGTTCCGTGCAGCCCAGCGCAGGGACGAGTTCCTTTTTCAAGATATGAAGGTAATCCTGATATAACTTGCTCTCCATCTCCTCCTCCTTCTCATCTGTATTTCAATAAAAATATTATCACTGATATTATCACAAATAATACCAGCCATGTTCTTATATGTCAATTAGCACTATTACAACAAATTCAGCGCCATATTTTTGACACATTTACCAAAGTTCTCTATTTACTTCTCCCCGGGCTTCTAGTATGATTACAGTATGAAGGAGGAGCCGTATGCTGTGTGAATGCGTACGGAGATTGTGAAATGGGAAGAAAAAACCTGAAAGAGATCGTATACGATTCTATATTGGAGAGCATCTATTCTTCTGAGTTCCGTCCCAATGAGATCATCACGGAGAGCGGCCTTATCAAAAAATTCGGATTCAGCAAATCCCCTGTCAGGGAAGCTCTGACCGCCCTCTGCCATGAAGGGGTCCTCCACAATATCCCCAGATGTGGTTATCAGGTCATTGCCATGACCACGGAGGATGTGGAACAGATGATGGAATACCGCCGGATCCTCGAGACCGGCATGATGCGGATCAACATGGCGCACATCACGGATACGGACCTGAAAAAACTGGAGGAACTGGCAGTTTTATGCAGCAAGGAGACTGAGGATGTTATGGAACACTGGGTGTATAATGTGAATTTCCATCTCACTCTCGCCTCTGTTACGGAAAACGAGTATGTCACTGCCCAGCTTAACAGCTGTTTGTCCAGGCTCTGGAGAGCTTACGCCCAGCTCCACTGGAATAAATGGAATCATTACTCGATCCCTGCGGATATGAAATATCATGAGCAGATCATCGCTGCTCTGAAAAGAAACGATCTGGAGGAAGCGGTTGCCTGTCTGGAAAAGGATCTGGAGGATTTCGGACTATCCTCCTGAGCCGTATCTGTTTTTGTCCGATAGTCGCAGACGCCTGTAAATCATAACTATAAAAATTTGTAAATCATAACCATAAAAATTTTTCTTGACAGGAGGATACCTGAATACTAGAATAAATATGTGAAAATCATAAATGAATCATTTCGGTAGGTGAGGTTACCACAGGGATTGGGTATGACCCGAAGATTGCTGCCGCAAGATCGTGGAGACACGATGAGTTGGTCAGCAGGCCGTGTCGTGAAGGCGCAGCCTAATGCAGTTGATATGCCCTGTGATGCTAAAGCTTGAACGATGCATGGTATACATTGGGTATAGTTTGTATAGGAATATACTGTGGCTCCGTCATTGTTCAGGCAGTGACGGAACTTTTTTCGTCTCATAAGGCCATCCCTGCGGCATAAAAGGAGGTGAGGTTATGGACTCTGGTGCCAGTTGTCACTTGTGCAGCTTAGGAATTGAAAATTATATAAAGAGAGGTATTTATCATGAACAAGGATATTTTCGTAAAACTTCTCCAGCAGCGTCAGTTCAAAGCTGTGAGGAGTATTTTGGATGTAATGAACGAAGTGGACATAGCCTCCCTGCTCTCGGAGCTGGATGACCGCGAACTGGCTCTGGCTTTCCGCCTCATCCCCAAGGATAAGGCCGCGGAAGTGTTTTCCAATATGGAGACTTCCATGCAGACATACCTTGTGGAAATTTTTTCAGAAAAAGAGTTAAAGGAGCTTCTGGATGATCTGTACATGGACGACACAGTGGATCTCCTGGAAGAGCTTCCCGCCAATCTCGTGAACCGTATCCTGGATACGGTCAGCGCTTCGGACCGGAAGCTGATAAACCAGCTTTTGAACTATCCCGATGACAGCGCCGGGAGCATCATGACAACAGAATATGTGGACATCCGGGAAACCATGACCGTGGCTCAGGCCATGGCCCATATCAAAGAGACAGGCATCCACAAAGAGACCATCTACACCTGCTATGTGACAAACAGGAGAAAACTGGTGGGCATTGTCAGCGCCAAAGACCTGATGACGTCAGACGATGATATGCTCATCCGAGATCTGATGGAGAAGGAGATCATCTCTGTAAACACGCACACCGACCAGGAGGAAGTAGTGCAGCTCTTTACAAAATATGATCTCCTCGCACTCCCTGTCCTCGACCAGGATGGACTGATGGTGGGCATTGTCACTGTGGATGACGCCATGGACGTCATGGTGGACGAGGCAACCGAAGACATTACCAAGATGGCGGCAATGAGCCCCAGTGAAAAAAGCTACTTTGAGATGTCTGTGTTTGACCACGCGAGACACCGGATTGTCTGGCTTCTGATCCTGATGTTTTCCGCCACTATCACAGGAACCATCATCACCCAATATGAGGACGCTTTCGCGGCGATCCCTCTGCTCGTATCCTTTATCCCCATGCTCATGGACACTGGCGGAAACTGCGGTTCCCAGAGCGCCACGCTGGTCATCCGGGGAATCGCTCTCGGAGAGATCCAGTTTAGAGATATCTTCCGGGTCATCTTCAAAGAGTTCCGGGTATCTCTTATCGTAAGCGTGCTGCTTGCGCTGGCAAACGGCATCCGCATCCTCATCATGTACAAAGATATGGCGCTTGCGCTGGTGATCGGACTTTCGCTGATCGGGACCGTCATTATCTCAAAGCTCATCGGATGCGTTCTGCCGCTTCTGGCCAAGAAGGTGCGGCTGGACCCCGCGATCATGGCGTCGCCGCTGATCACTACGCTTGTGGACACATGCTCCATATTGATCTATTTTAATATCGCGACCTTACTGTTCAATCTGTAAAATCCGAAAAACAACTGTAAGATCCGGAAAAAGAGGATATCTGTTATTTGCCCCTGAAGCGCAGATCACAGATATCCTCTTTTATCTTGTGTTTCTATAAGCGTTCTTTTCCCTTACTCTATCACTTTGATCCAGCCTTCCGGAGCCTCGATCTGCCCCATCTGGATACCGGTCAGCGTGTCATACAGCTTTTGGGTGACCGGTCCCATCTTCTCCATTCCGCTGGGGAAACAGATCTCTTTTCCGTGATCCACGACCTTGCCCACCGGGGAGATCACTGCCGCAGTGCCGCACAGCCCGCACTCCGCGAAATCTTTCACCTCATCGAAGTATACGTCCCTCTCCTCGACCTCAAGTCCGAGATAATGCTCCGCCACATACATGATGGATCTTCTCGTGATGGATGGGAGGATGGTGCTGGAATGGGGAGTTACCACTTTATTGTCTTTTGTGATGAAGATGAAGTTCGCTCCTCCGGTCTCCTCCACCTTTGTCCTTGTAGCGGAATCCAGATACATATTTTCATCAAACCCATTCCTGTGGGCTGTCATGATGGCGTGGAGGCTCATGGCATAGTTCAGTCCTGCCTTGATGTGCCCTGTTCCGCGGGGCGCGGCGCGGTCAAAGTCAGATACGCAGATGGTGATCGGCTTTGCTCCGCCTTTGAAATACGGTCCTACCGGAGTCGTGAAGACACGGAACTGGTACTCATCAGCCGGTTTCACCCCGATGACCGGATTGACGCCGAACATATACGGTCTGATGTACAGCGTGGCCCCGGAGCCATACGGCGGCACATACGCGGCGTTCGCCTTTACAGTCCGGACTACAGCGTCTATAAAACGGTCCTCCGGGAATACCGGCATTTCCAGGCGTTTTGCCGACTCCACCATGCGTGCGGCGTTGAGATCCGGACGGAAGGTCACGATGCGTCCGTCCTCCGTGGTGTATGCCTTCATTCCTTCGAAGACTGTCTGTGCATACTGGAGCACTCCCGCGCATTCATTCATCGTAATGTTCGCATCGTCCACAAGGGCGCCGTCATCCCATTTTCCGTCTTTAAAATCTGACACATACCGCTTGTCTGTCTGCATATAACTAAACCCGATATTTTCCCAGTCTATCTTTTTCTTCTCCATTGTGAATCCTCCATTCCTCCGGTCAAAACAAGCCATTTTATTATTTCTGGTGACATTATAATACTCTGATTAATAAAAATCAAGAGTGCGCTCGGTTTTTTAGGGTATAGCGATCAAGCTGAATGGGCTGTGCCCATCATCTCTCCATCATACTGATGGATTCGATCCCCACGCTGCCTCCTCTTACCACCTCAATACTCTTAAATTCTTCTTTCATGAGCTTCACCACGGCGTCATTCTTTGTGGCGGTCTGTACAAACTCCACAAGTACGCTGTCCCTCCCATAGTCGATGACCTTCGCCTTAAATGTCTCGGCGATCTGGAATACTTCCACCTTTGCTTCCGGTGTGCAGTTAAACACTTTCACATAGAGGATTTCCTTCATCCTCACAAAAATATCCGTAAAATCTATGACCTTGATGACCTCGATCATCCGGTTGAGCTGCTTTTTGATCTGCTCAAATGTCTCGTCGTCGCTGACCGTCGCGATGGTCATCCTCGATATGGTGGGGTCTTCCGTTGTCCCTACGGTCAGGCTGTCCAGGTTATAGGATTTCCCGGAAAAAAGCCCTGATATTTTTGAAAGCACGCCCACCTGATTCTCCACATAGAGGGAGATCCATCTCTTTTTCATACTGTTATCCATTCTCACGCTCTCCTTTCCATCAGCTGTCCATTATCATCTGTTCCAACGTGCCGCCCGGCTGGATCATGGGATAGACCTGGTCCTCCGGATCAAGGATAAACTCGATCAGCGTGGGCACCTTTGTATTTTTCTTCGCATCTTCAAACGCCGCGGCGATTTCCTCTTTTTTTGTCACCCGCAGTCCCTTTGCCCCATAGCTCTCGGCAAGCTTTACAAAGTCCGGCGTGTACTCCGGCATCTGTTCCCCATTGGTCCTGCGGTACAGAGCTCCTGCGCGCATATTTGTCATGCCGTATCTCTTTCCGTAGAACAGCTTCTGCCACTGGCGCACCATCCCGAGATAATCATTGTTAAATACACAGAGGATGAGCGGAAGCTCCTCGAGGACCGCGGTGGCGAACTCCTGGATATTCATCTGCATGCCGCCGTCTCCTGAGATGGAGACGACAGTCTTATCCGGGTTGCCCAGCTTCGCTCCGATGGCGGCGGGGAAGCCGTACCCCATCGTCCCCAGGCCGCCGGATGTCACGAGCTGCTTCTTTTCCGTGATCTCCGCATACTGGGTGACGAACATCTGATGCTGTCCCACGTCTGTCGTTATGATCACGTCGTCAAACTGACGGTTCATCTCCTCGATGATATCCATCGGCGTCATGTGAGTATGGTTCTTCATGGTGAGAGGATGCTCTGCTTTCCACTCCCGGATGCACTCCAGCCATGTCTCTGTCTCGCAGGGCTCCACATATTCACTCATCTTTGTGACCGCCTCAAGGGCGTCCGCAACGATGGGCACATGCACATGGATGTTTCTCGATATGGACGCAGTGTCGATATCAATATGTACGATCTGCGCGTTCGGCGCAAACGCGTGGAGCTTTCCTGTGATACGGTCATTGAACCGGGTCCCGATGGAAAAAAGCAGGTCGCATTCGCTCACCGCCATGTTCGCCGCGTACTGTCCATGCATTCCCAGATTTCCGATGAACAGCGGATGGTCGGTCGGGACAGCCCCGCGCCCCATGATCGTCGTCACCACCGGCACATTTGTCTTGTTGACCACCTCTGTAAATATATTATTCGCGCGCGCGATATTCACTCCGCCCCCGGCAAGGAACAGAGGTTTTTTGGCTTTTTTCAGCATCTTCAGCGCTCTTTTGAGCTGTCCCATGTGGACGCTCGTATTTGGCTTATAGCCTCGGATATTCACGGTATCCGGATAATCCGGGCTCCCCAGCTCTCCCATCACATCCTTTGGGAGATCGATGAGCACCGGACCCGGGCGGCCCGTCCTGGCAATGTAGAACGCCTCTTTGATGATGCGCCCCAGATCCTCCCTGTTGCGCACGGTCACGCCGTATTTTGTAATGCTGCGGGTAATGCCCACAATATCCACTTCCTGGAACGCGTCGTTTCCGATCAGGTGCTTTGCCACCTGGCCGGTAAAGCACACAAGGGGGACGCTGTCATAATTCGCCGTCGCAAGCCCTGTGACCAGATTGGTCGCTCCCGGCCCGCTCGTGACAAGGCAGACGCCCACCTTTCCGGTCGTCCTCGCGTACGCGTCCGCCTCATGGACCAGCGCCTGTTCATGGCGCGGCAGAATCACGCGGATATCGTCCTGCTTATACAGCTCGTCGCTGATGTCGATGGTACACGCTCCCGGATAGCCGAAGATCGTGTCCACACCTTCTTCTTTTAAAGCTCTCACCAGTAATTTGTTTCCTGTGATCTTTCTCAATTTTCCTGCCTCCTTTTCTTTAAGACCTCCTGTAAAAAGAAAGCCCTGAGCATCTGTATGCTCAGGGCGAATGTATCATCCGTGTTACCACCTAAATTCAGAGAAATTTTTCTCTGCACTCTGCCGGTACGAGAATGCCGCTGCATCCGATACCGTTTCCCAGTAACGCGGGAATCACGTTGAAACCTACTTGACATCCTGCCGTTCAGTCCACTGCTCAAAGGCTACCTTCCATAATCTCTTCACGGAGATTCTCACCAGCCATCTCCTCTCTTTGCATCAGAGAACTATGTACTCCTCCTTGTCACTGCATTTGGTCTATGATTTTTAAAGTAAAATTTAAATACATTATAGTGTGTATAATTATCCTTGTCAATCACGTTTTCTTGATCTTTTTTAACCAACTCTTGATTCCTGTCCTATCTGCTCCCCCGGTTCCTCACGGTACCGAAAAGGGTATACAAAAGAAGCGCGGCTATATTCGCCATGACCACACTTGCCCCTGCCGGAGTCGCCCACACATAAGAAACCGTGATCCCCACGATCAGGCACACGACCGATATAACGGCAGAGTTTATTATGACACTTTTAAATGTCCTGCACACTCTCATGGACGTAAGCGCCGGGAAGATGATAAGGCTTGAGATCAGAAGGGCGCCCATCATCCGCATCCCCAGCACGATCGTCACCGCCGTCAGTATGGCGATCAGCGTATTATACAGGTCCGCCTTCACCCCGGTCGCCTGGGCGAAGGTCTCGTCAAATGTGATCGCGAATATTTTGTGATAGAAAAAAATATATAATACCAGCACCACAACTGCCAGCGCCACGCTCAGGCGCACATCCTCCGCGCTCATGGCAAGGATACTGCCGAACATGTAGTTATACACATCCGTATTCATACCTGTTGTCATGGATATCACCATGACGCCTACAGCCAGAGAACTGGTGGATATCAGAGCGATAGCCGCGTCCCCTTTGATCCTGCTGTTCCCCCGGATGCGGAGGAGCAGGACCGCCGCCACGATGACCACAGGGATCGCCACGGTAAGGGGCGCCACATTCAGCGCTGCCGCGATGGCGAGCGCCCCGAATCCCACATGGGACAGGCCGTCACCGATCATGGAATACCGCTTCAGCACAAGGCTCACACCCAGGAGCGAAGAACACAGCGCCACCAGGGCTCCCACTGTGAACGCCCGCACCATGAACGGATAAGAAAACATGTCAAATAGATTTTCAAGCATGGTGAACACCTCCGTCCGCATCCTTGTCCGCGCTCTCCAGAAATGTCTTTCCCACGCGGCTCTTCCTGTAATCCTGCGCTGTTCCGAAGAAGAGCATTCTCTCCTGGAGATGAAGGATATGACTGGCGTCCTCCACCGCGCTCTCAATGTCATGAGAGACCATCACCACCGCGATCCCGGATTCCCGGTTTATCCTCCGGATGAGCTGATAGAACTCCGCGGTCACGATGGGGTCAAGCCCGGTCACCGGCTCATCCAGCAACAGCAGGGTCTTCGTGGCGCAGAGGGCCCGCGCAAGGAGCGCTCTCTGCTTCTGTCCCCCTGAGAGATCCCGGAAACACTGTCTCGCCAGGTCACGGATGCCCAGAAGCTCCATTTTCTCTACGGCCGCCTTTTTATCCGCGCCGGTGTAAAACGGCTTCAGTCCCCGGCTGTTGAGCCTGCCGGACAGAATGACCTCGTATACGCTGGCCGGAAAATCCTTCTGCGCGTCGGTCTGCTGGGGAAGGTATCCGATCTCATTTTGTTTCAGTCCGTCCCCATATATAATGCGGCCTTTTTCTACACTTTTCAGCCCGAGGAGACTCTTTACGAGCGTGCTCTTTCCGGAACCGTTCTCTCCCACGATACACAGGTAATCTCCTGCTTGGATGGAGAAATACAGATCCTTCACTACCGTCTGTCCTTCATATCCGATGGAAACATCTTCACACCTGATCAGCGCCATCCGTTCAAAACCTCCTTAAGAGTCTCCACATTTTTCTGCATCATACTCAAATAAGTCTCTCCATTCTCAAAATCTCCGGCAGACAGATTGTGGCAACTGTAAAACACTTTCACTTCTGTCCCTGTCGCCTCTGCGATGCCGTTGGCAATGTCCTCGTTGCTCAGCTCCATTTTTAATACAGCAGGCACGTTCTCTTCTTTTACCTTGTCAATAAGAAACGCCATGGTAGCCGCACTTGGCTCAGTATCCCCCGCGCAGCCGGGAAAGGCGGCATAATAATCCAGACCATACTCGTCCGCAAAATAGCGGAATGGGAACCGGTCTCCAAATACCAGCAGGCTGTGCTCCGCGTTCTCTGTCACTTCCCGGAACTCCTGATCCAGCTCTGAGAGCGCTTCCTCGTATGCCGCGGCATTTTTCTCATAGGATGCGCGGTTAGACGGATCCGCTCCGATCAGCACCTCTTTGATCTGTTCAACGATCAGCGCCGCATTGACCGGGGAGGTCCACACATGCTCATCGATTTCATGGACAGAATGCACTTCCAGCTCTGACTCACCGGCGTGATCCGCATGCGCATGGTCCTCAGCAGCGTGCTCTTCCTCTGTGTGCTCCTCACCGGCATGGTCTGCATGGGTGTGCTCCTCATCATCATGGTCTGCATGGGTGTGTCCCGGAGATTCCTTCATCCCCTCCACATGCTCTTCTTCCACCGTGTCCACACAGTCAACCAGCCTCAGCGTAAGCCGTTCGCTGTTCGGCATGGAGCTTAGGACGTCCTCCACCCATACATCATTTTCCCCGCCTGTGTAGATGAACACATCGCTCTTTTGGATCGCGATCATATCCTGGGGCGTAGGCTCATAGGAATGGCTCTCCTCCCCCGGCTTTAAGAGCATTTTCAGCTCCACATGGTCCCCCGCGATCTCGCGTACAAAATCGTAGGGTGGGAAGATGGTGGTAACAACGCTTATCTTCCCGGACTCCTCCCCTGATCCCGGCGCGCTTTTGCCGCCGGAGATCTTGTTCTGTCCGCCGCATCCGGACAGGAGAAGGACCGATATGAGTATAACTGATATAAGCCAGCTGACTGACAGAGCTGGCTTAATTAATTTTTTTCTCTGTTTATTTTCTCTCATATTTCGTAAAACGGTATTCCAGGTCAAAGCAGGTCTGCTCCTCTCCCTCTTCCGTCATCTCCCATTCATCCATCTCATCCAGGTTGGGGAAAAACGTATCCGCCTGGAAAGAGCGGTCAATTTTTGTCACATACACTGTGTCGCAATAGGGAAGCAGCATCCGGTAGATGCTCTCCCCGCCGATCACATATATTTTCTCTGTGTCATATTTCCCTAGTTCTTCCATCAGCTCGTCCTGTGTGTGGACGACCACCGCGTCTTTCGCCTGATAGTCACGGTTCCCTGTCAGCACGATATTTGTCCGGTCCTTAAGCGGAAGTCCGTTCGGAAAGCTTTCCAGAGTCTTTCGCCCCATGACCACGACATTTCCGGTTGTCGTCTCCCGGAAAAACTTCATATCTGAAGGGATGCTGACAAGCAGCTTGTTATTGCAGCCTATCCCCCAGTTTTTGTCTGCTGATAGTATTGCTTTCATGATGATCGTTTCCTTTCTCTTCCCTGAGGCGGCTCTGAGACAGCCCTCTTTTTCAGCAGCCATCGCTCCTAGACAGCCACCGGGATATTTTTTATCTGCGGATGTGTCTCGTAATTGTCCAGACGCACGTCATCCGGCGTAAAGTCATAGAAATCCCTGACCTCGGGATTCAGCCGGAACTCAGGCGCCGGAAGGGGCTCTCTTGATATCAGTTCCTCGATCATAGGCACATGCCTGTCATAGATATGGGCGTCTGCGATCACATGGACAAACTCCCCTGCCCTCATGCCGCACACCTGAGCCAGCATATGGAGCAGCACCGCATACTGACACACATTCCAGTTATTCGCGGTCAGTACATCCTGCGACCGCTGGTTCAGGATGCCGTTTAGAGTGAGGATGTCACTGTCCTTTTCTTTCGTCACATTAAACGTCATGCTGTACGCGCACGGATACAGGTTCATCTCGTGAAGATCCTGATGCACATAGATATTCGTCATGATCCGGCGGCTGTATGGGTTGTTCTTCAGATCATAGATCACCCGGTCCGTCTGATCCATCATTCCCTCTTTATACTGGTGCTTCACACCCATCTGGTAACCGTACGCCTTCCCGATAGATCCGGTCTCATCCGCCCAGCTGTCCCAGATATGGCTCTTTAATCCATGCACATTGTTGGACTTCTTCTGCCAGATCCACAGCATCTCATCCACACAGCTTTTGATCGCTGTGCGCCGCAGCGTCAAAGCCGGAAATTCCTTTGACAGATCGTACCGGTTGACTACCCCGAATCTTTTGATCGTGTAGGCGGAAGCGCCGTCCTCCCATACCGGACGGACCTTTTCCCCCTCCGTGCTCGTTCCGTTATCGATGATATCCCTGCACATGGCAATAAAAACTTTGTCTGCGTAACTCATAACATTCTCCTTTTTCTGACAATCTCCGAAAGGAGTTTAGCCCCTTTTCTCCAATCCATCTGCTCATCCTTACGGATCTGCTATATTGTATAACAATTTCTCAAGGTTTCTTCTCAACGCTTCTACTTCCCGCTTTGTCATGCCGCGGGTCAGCTCCCGGTCCAGTTTCTTTCTGTCCGCTTCCATCCGCCGCTGGATATCATATGCCTTTTCCGTGAGGTAGATATTTTTCCTGCGTTTGTCATTTGCGTTGGGAACGCACAGGATATAACCTTTCTCATCCAGGCGCTTCAGGATCCCGGTCACAGTCGGATTTTTAAGATTCAGATTTTTCTCTACATCCCTCTGGCTCACTTCCTCTTTGCTCGTATGAAAAAGGTAATCCAGCACCGCGCACTGGGAAGAGGTGATCCCGGTGTCCTTGAGTCTGTCATTTAATTCTTTTTCAAAAACATTGTTGATCTGTTTGATCAGAAAGCCCATTGGCCTGCCGCGACGCTCCATCCCTGTCTCCTTGTGCTTCCCTTACGAATCCTCTGCCGCGATGTCCGAATCTGTCCGGCCTGGCAGCTCATTTTTCCGGGCCAGTATCCACAGTATAGCACACAACGCTTTTACAAGAAAGCCCGCAAATGAGGATAATCCTCAAAAAGTATATATTTCCCCCATTCTGCGCTTCCAAACTGCGCGCCCACGCATGTCTATGCGAAAAAGCACCTGCATCTCGCCTTGAGATATCAGGTGCTTTTTTCAGAGCGACAGACGGGGTTCGAACCCGCGACCCCGACCTTGGCAAGGTCGTACTCTACCAACTGAGCCACTGTCGCATTTTCTCTGTTCCGCTGACCGGAACAATGAATACTATACTATAAGGCTTCGAAAATGTCAACAATTTTTTTATCTTTTTTTCTTTGTTTTTTGTCCCGCCATATCTTTCACTTGACTTTTAAATCCTGCAATCGTAAGCTCTAAGAAAGCTCAAACGCTTTCATTATCAGCTATTACCCTAAAAGGAGAACAGATACACATGAAAAAGCAGCTCATCCCTGCCGCGCTGCTCCTGACCTGCGTATTTCTCACAATGTCAGGCTGCAGCCAACACACACAAAGCAAAGACTTTGACGGAAATACCAGCCAGGATACCGGAAACGCGGCTCTTGCTGATACTGAAAACACGGCAGAAGCCGCCCTGTACTCTTCCTGCCTGGAAATCGCAGACCTTTATGAGGATATCTATTCCCGGGCCTTTGACGCGGACAGCCTGGACTCTCTGGAAACAATGCAGTCCATCGTCTCCCGCCTCGGGGAAAAAGGCTATTGCGCGGCTGATGCCGATAATCAGATCAACATGACAAACTCTGAACAGATGGAAAGTTTCCTGTCTGCCGCGGGAGCGGGAGAAGAAGCAAAGACAACCGTCCTCCTTGTCATGAAAGGCGGGAGCATCGTCTATTATGGATTTCAGGCGCAGGATGGGGACATCAGCGCGCAAAGATGCACCCTCTATTGGGAGAGCGGCACGCCAAAGGCGGGTTATTATGAAGCCTTCACAGCGGAAAACTGGCGCTGCACAGAAGGCGGTTACTTCTTCTTTGACCAGTACCGGATGCCCGGCTACGACGGACCGCCCGGTGAGATTGGCATCCGGGTCAGGCCGCTGGACTCTGACTGCCGGGAATACAACCGGAAGTATGTCATGCCCATAGGCTATAACAGGAACAATGTACTGATCTCAGACTGGAGCGAGTCTGACGGCTTCGGCTCTCTGAATTTCTATGACCTGTATGACGTCATGTACCGTATGAAATACGGCACGGAGGCTCCCTATCCTTACGCTTACACCGGGGCTGAGTACGAGATTCCGGCATCGGAATTTGACAGTGTGCTCCAGTCCTATCTGAATATCAGTACGGATACCATAAGATCACGCACCGTATACTATCCTGAGAGCGAGTCTTACCAGTACCGGCCGAGAGGGCTGGAGGACGCAGAGTACCCCTATTCGCCCTATCCCGAGGTCACTGCGTGCGAGACCCGGGCGGACGGCACCCTGGAGCTGACCGTACAGGCGGTCCAGACCACGAAGCTCACCGATCAGGCAGTCGTCAGCAGGCTTGTTGTCCGTCCTCTTCCAGACGGCAGTTTTCAGTATGTCTCCAATCATGTGACAGGGACCACAGAGGGAGTCAGCGGCACATGGTTCACCCCAAGGCTTACGGAGGACGAGTGGAATTACAGATACCGGTAAGGGTCAGGCATACAGATTGGGAATACCGCCTTGCCATTTTGCGCGGTTTATACTATACTGACCACAGCGCCGGCAGCAGCCGGAAAGCAATTTTCACGATAAATCTATCTTAATACAAAGGAGAATCAAAATATGAAATTCATATACCCTGCGGTATTCCGCAAAAAGGACGAAGGCGGCTATCATGCCTTCTTTCCGGACCTTGAATGCTGCGAGGCGTCCGGAGACACACTGGACGACGCCATTGACAACGCCAATGAAGCGTGTCGGAACTGGATCACAGTGGAGCTTGAGGAAGAAGATCCTGTGCTCCCCTATGTATCCGATATTGAAGATATCGAAGTGGAGGAAGGAGATATCGTGAGGAATATCTCTGTGAATATCAGATTCCGTGATGGCTGGGATGAATAATTTCCGGCATCCTGTCCATCGGAGAGGATTCGGGGATCTTATCTGACACAGCAGGGCTGCCGCACTATGATCAATCTTTAGTGCGGCAGCCCTGTTCTGCGTTTATCGTCTATGCCTCTTATTATCTTCTATACTTCTTGTTATCTTCTACTCTTCTGTATCCGCCTTAACTTCCAGCCCCAGCTCATCCAACTGCTTCTGATCGGCTGATGTGGGCGCCTCTGTCATCAGGCAGGAAGCATCCTTGATCTTCGGGAATGCGATCACATCGCGGATGCTGTCCTGTTTTGCCATGAGCATGACAAGACGGTCCAGTCCGTAGGCAAGCCCCGCGTGAGGCGGGACTCCGTACTTGAACGCATCCAGGAGGAACCCAAACTGGCTGTACGCCTGCTCCTTCGTAAATCCAAGCACCTCGAACATCTTCTCCTGGATATCGTTCTGATGGATCCTGACGCTTCCTCCGCCAATCTCATTTCCGTTGAGCACGATATCGTACGCCTTCGCCCGCACTTTGCCCGGCTCGCTGTCGATGAGCGGCAGGTCTTCCTCCATGGGCATTGTGAACGGATGGTGCATTGCCACATACCGTTCCTGCTCCTCGCTCCACTCAAGAAGAGGGAACTCTGTGATCCACACAAAACGGAACTCATCTTTATCTACGAGCTCCAGCTCTTTTGCCAGCTCCACGCGGAGCGCTCCGAGAGAATCCCACACGACTTTATTCCTGTCAGCCGCGAAGAGAAGCAGGTCCCCGGCCTTACCGCCCATGGCGCTTATCAGAGCGGACATCTCTTCCTCGCTCATGAACTTGGCAAAGGATGACTTCACGCTGCCATCCTCCTGGAGAGCAATATAGGCAAGCCCTTTCGCGCCGTAGTCTTTTACAAACGCAGTCAGCTTGTCGATCTTCTTTCTCGGCATCGCGCCCTGCCCTTTCGCATTGATGCCGCGCACGGTCCCGCCGTTCTCGATGGCGCCTGTGAACGCGCCGAAGCCGCAGCCCTTTACCACTTCTGTGACATCAGTCAGTTCCATGCCAAAGCGCAGGTCCGGCTTGTCGGAACCAAAGCGGTCCATGGCTTCCTGCCATGTCATCCGCTGGATCGGGAGCTGTACATCCACATCCAGCACTTCTTTAAAGAGCTTTGCCAGGTATCTCTCATTCACATCGATCACGTCGTCCACGTCCACAAAAGACAGCTCCATATCGATCTGTGTGAACTCAGGCTGGCGGTCTGCTCTTAAGTCCTCATCGCGGAAACATCTGGCGATCTGGATATAGCGGTCAAACCCGGAGCACATCAGAAGCTGTTTGTAAAGCTGCGGAGACTGGGGCAGCCCATAGAAGCATCCCGGATGCACACGGCTGGGCACGAGATAGTCTCTCGCTCCCTCCGGAGTGGTCTTGCCGAGCACCGGGGTCTCCACCTCCAGGAATCCTTCCTCCGCAAAGAACTGACGTGTCAGCGTCATGACCTGGCTCTTCATCATCAGGTTGCGCTGTAGATCAGGCCTTCTCAGGTCAAGATAACGGTATTTCAGGCGCACTTCCTCTTTTGTCTTTGAATTTTCCTCAATGGGAAAGGGCGGAGTCAGCGACTCGGAGAGGATACGCAGCTCACTGGGGACGACCTCGATTTCCCCTGTCGCGAGCTTGTCATTCACCGCGCCTGAACGTCTCGCCACTTCTCCCACGATGGCAACCGCATACTCGGAGCGCAGGGATGCCGCCTTCTCAAGAAGCGCCGCGTCTGTCTTCCCTTCCTCGCATACCACCTGGACGATGCCGGAACGGTCACGCACATCTGTGAACACAAGACCGCCTTTATTTCTGTTCTTCTGCACCCATCCCATGATGGTCACTTTCTCACCGACATTTGCCGCGGAGAGCTCGCCGCAGCGGTGAGTTCTCTTAAGCCCTTTCATTGACTCAGCCATTGTACACCTCCGTAATCTCTGTATATCCCTGTTCCGCAAGCTGTTCCTTCTGGAACTTCTTGTTCTTCTTCATATTGGCAAGCATTACCTGATAGCCGTTTTCCCGGTCTTCGCGAGCCTGCTCCAGTACCTGGAGAAGTTTCTCCCGGGGCAGCTTCTTCTCCAAAAGATAGGCTTTTTTCTTCCTGCTGGCGGGCACCTGGTACCCGCGTTCAAGAAGGAGCATAACGATACGCTCGAAACCGACAGAGAATCCCACTGCCGGCGTGTCCTGCCCGGTAAACCTGCCGATCATCTCATCATAGCGCCCGCCGCCGCCGATGCTTCCGCCGAACTCATCCATGGAGATTTCAAAGATCGTGCCTGTATAATAAGACATGCCCCGCACGAGCGTCGGGTCAAAGCTCATCTGAAATTCCGCTTCCTTCTGGCTCTCCACGCTGGTGATGATCATTTCCAGCGAATCCGCCGCCTCAGGCGCGAGATACCCCTCCAGTTTCTCTTTACACCTGCGGACACCCTCCACATCGTTCGTAATCTCTTGAAAGAGCGCAAGATATTTTTCCACCGAGCTTTCCTCATAGCCGTTCTCCTTTAACTCAGCCGCCACGCCGTCCAGACCGATCTTGTCCATCTTGTCCAGAGTGATGAACACGCTGTCATAATCCGTTTCCCCAAATCCGCTGTACGCTGCCATCGCCTTTAAGAAACGGCGGTCATTGATACGGATGGTAAAGTTCTTAAAATCCAGCTTCCCGAGAAGGGTGGTCGTTGCCAGGATCAGCTCGATCTCCGCCAGATTGGACGGCTCTCCCAGGATATCGATGTCACACTGCATGAACTGACGGTAACGCCCTCTCTGGGGACGGTCCGCTCTCCACACATTTCCCATCTGGAGCGCTTTGAAAGGAGAAGGGAGCTCATTTGCATGGTTCGCGTAATATCTGGAAAGAGGGACCGTAAGATCATAGCGCAGTCCGCCGTCCACAAGATCTGACTCTTCCTCCGCCTCGTCCAGCTTTAACTTTTCCCCGCGCTTCAATATCTTGAATATGAGCTTTTCATTGTCTCCACCCTGCTTGCTGCACAGGTTCTCGATATGCTCCACGCAGGGGGTCTCCATGGAGGAAAACCCGAACGTCCTGTAGGTATCTTTGATCAGCCCGATCACATAATCCCTGATCTCCATCTCAGCGGGCATGATGTCTTTCATGCCGGTCACCGGCTTCTTCTTCAGCGCCATAGCCATTCTTCCTTTCGTTCTATCATTTCATCGATCCGGTCAATGTACTCTGTGATATTCTTCACATTTTCAACATGGACGATATCGATCTTCTTTCCACCCTCCGTCCTGATGGGTGTCTCAAGCAGCATCTTCGTGGACGCGCCCGCGCCCGCGGCAAGGATCGTCTGCTTTTCTTCCATAATCAGTATATTGTATATTCCCGCTTTGTCAAGCTTCGCATATCCTACATTTTCAAAATTCCCGGCAATATTTTTCTGCCGGTACAGGTAATAGGGCTTCAGTCCCATCCTCTCCGCGCTCTTCGCCGCGGCGTCCACCATCTGAGAGATCTCGGAATGCAGATCCATGGTCCTGCCCTCCTGCCCGAACTTCGCCGCCCGCTTGATGGCAAGGGAATGGACAGTCAGGCTGTCCGGACCCATGGCTTCGATCTGGGAAAGCGTATCCGCCATGTCCCCCGCGTTTTCTCCGGGGAGGCCCGCGATCAGGTCCATATTGATATTGTCAAATCCAAGCCGCCGCGCCATTGCGTACGCCTCACGGATCTCCTCAACGGTGTGCTTCCGCCCTACCAGATCCAGCGTCTTCTGCTGCATGGTCTGAGGGTTTATGGAAATCCGTGTCACAGGGAACTCTCTCAGAACAGAGAGTTTTTCTTCTGTAATACTGTCCGGACGTCCCGCCTCCACGGTGAACTCCGCCGAGTGGCGCAGATCAAAGTTCTCCGCGATCTCCGTGAGCAGCCGCCGAAGCTGGTCCGGCTCCAGTGTGGTAGGGGTACCCCCGCCAATGTACACAGTGTCCGGATAGCGTCCCCGGGTCATCCTCCCGATAGCCCGGATTTCTTTTATCAGGGCGTCCAGATAGGTGTTCACCCTGTCTCTCCACACTTCAATGGGAGAGGAGCTGAACGAGCAGTAAGAACACACACTGGGACAGAAGGGAATGCCCACATACAGGCTGAATCCGCCTCTGCAGTCAAGCCTCCCGAGAAGTTCCTTTTCCCGGCAGGCGATTTCATATCCGAGCTCTGCCTTTGCAGATGTGACAAAATATTCTTTCTTAAGAAATTTTGTAATTTCCTCCCGGTTCTTTCCATCCTCTAACATCTGCATTGCCAGCTTTGTAGGGCGGACTCCGGTGAGAGTTCCCCAGGCAAGCTCCCTGCCGGACTTTTCACACAGGAACCGGTAGACTCTGCGGGTGACCGCGCGCTTCTCTGCCTGTGCCATCTCCTCGTCCGTAACAGGAAGGCTGCCCGCCGGTCCCCCCAGTTCTCCCCGGATCTCCTCCGGCGCAAGGGAAAAGCAAGAGCCTCCCGGCAGCTTAAGCTCCACGAGAGATTCTTGCTTTTCATCAACCCTCTGCGAGATTTCCTCATTTGGGAAAAATGCTTTTGTGATATGATATACATTATAAGTCAGTTTATTTTTTTTACATGCGATCCCGATCATGTCTTATTTCCTTTCAAAACCTGCTCCCCGGATTTAGCCAGGGATCCAGGTCCATGCCTACAGAAAAGGATTGTATTTCTTCTCATATCCGATTGTCGTCTCATCCATGTGCCCCGGACAGACTTTTGTCTCATCCGGCAGGACAAACAATCTGTCCCGGATGGAATTTACGAGCCGGTCCATATTCCCTGTGGGCAGATCCGTGCGCCCGATGGAACCGTGGAAGAGCGTATCTCCGCTGAACAGAACATTTTCCGCCGGGATATGATAACAGCATCCTCCGGCAGTGTGTCCCGGGGTGTAGATTACCCGGACCGCGAATCCGGCGGTCTCAAGGCTCTGCCTGTCTGTCACATATTCCGCTCCGGAGAAGGTATACGGCTGCCCCTGCATAGACGCGGAAGAATTGAGCTGCGCGCTCTCCAGCAGCTCCCGCTCCGCCTCATGGGCATAGACAGGCACGGAAAACTCCTTTAAAAACCCATCCAATCCCATAATATGATCAAAATGTCCATGGGTCAGGAACACTGCTTTTACTGCCAGCCCCATGTCTCTGATATAGCTTATAAATTCGGGAGGACACGCCGCGGGATCAACGACAAAGCATTGCTTCCTCTCCTCGTTGACCGCGATATAGCAGTTTGTCCCCACCGGACCAAGTACAAATTTTCCTATCCTCATGACGGCTCCTTCTCCTTCCCCTCAGCTGCCCGGCCACTCAGCCGGCAGTCCTCTCGATATCAATGATGCCTTCCACCTGCCGCAGCTTCTCTATCACACTGTTGAGTTCCTCCCTGCCGTGCACGATAAATCCTGTATCAATGGTGGCGGTGCCTTTTTTGCTCGTGCGGATATTCATGGATTTCACATCGATCTTTGCCTCAGTGAACACTCTGGAGAGATCCATGAGCATCCCCTGCCGGTCGGAAGCATACATTTTCAGCTCCGCCAGGTACTGGCCTCCGCCCTCTGTCTCCGAAGTATCCTCCCACTCCGCGTCGATCAGTCTCGCCCGCTCTTCATCGGAAAGATGCAGCATGTTCACGCAGTCTGTCCGATGGATAGACATCCCCCTCCCCCGGGTGACAAAACCAACGATCTCATCCCCTGGCACAGGGTTACAGCACTTGGAGAAGCGGACCGCCATGTCATTGATCCCCTTGACCACGATACCGCTCTTGGACTTGGCGATGTGGACCTTTCTGCTGTTCGCCTCGGAAATCCTCTCAAGGATCGTCTCGTCCGTGATCTCTTTCCTGTGCTCTTTCTCATATTCTTCAGAGAGACGGTTCACCACCTGTCCCTCCTTCAGGCCTCCGTGCCCGATCGCAGCCAGCACCGCGTCCCAATCGCGGAATCCGTACTTCTTCTGCACGATCTGCATGTATTTCGGCCTCAGGATATCCTGCAGATTGATGGATTTGCCCCGGCAGTAAGCTGTGATCAGCTCCTTGCCTTTGATGATATTGTCCTCTTTAAATTCCTTCTTAAACCATTGATTGATCTTGTTCTTTGCCTGGGTGCTCTTGACGATATTGAGCCAGTCCCGGCTCGGTCCTTTGGAGTTCTGGGACGTCAGGATCTCGATCCTGTCACCGTTCTGTATCTTGTAGTCAATATTGACCAGCTTGCCGTTGACCCTTGCGCCCACCATCTTATTGCCCACCGCACTGTGGATGGCGTAGGCAAAATCCACTGGCGTAGAGCCGTTTGGAAGGTTCTTTACATCCCCATTTGGCGTAAAGCAGTACACGTCCTCCGCAAACAGGTCCAGGTCGCCCTTTAACAGACTTAAGAACTCCCGGTTGTCGGACATGTCACGCTGCCACTCCAGGATCTGACGCAGCCAGTTCAGCTTGGCCTCCTGGGACTCCATGCTCTTCGCCGCGTCCGAGCCTTCTTTATATTTCCAGTGGGCCGCGATACCATATTCCGCGGTCTTGTGCATCTCTTCCGTGCGGATCTGGATCTCAAAGGGCTGGCCGGAGGGTCCCATCAGCGTGGTGTGGAGCGACTGGTACATATTTGGCTTCGGCATGGCGATATAGTCCTTGAAGCGCCCCGGGATCGGGGTGTACATCTCGTGGATCACTCCCAGCGCCGCATAACAGTCTTTAACAGAATCCACGATGATCCGCACCGCGAACAGATCATACACCTCGTCCAGCGTCTTGTTCTGATTCACCATCTTTTTGTAGATGCTGAAGAAATGCTTCACACGTCCGTAAACCTTTGCCTGGATATGCGCGTTTGCCATATGCTTTGAGACTTCCGCTACAATCTGCTGGACAAACTCCTCCCTCTCTGTCTTGCGGGCGTTCAAGTCTTTCACAAGCTGGTAATAGACGTCCGGTTTCCAGTATTTGAGCGACAGGTCGTCCAGTTCTGTCTTTATCTTGGAGATACCGAGCCTCTGGGCGATGGGAGCATAGATATCCATGGTCTCCCTTGCCTTCTCCTGCTGCTTTTCCGGAGTCATGAACTCCAGCGTGCGCATATTGTGAAGCCGGTCAGCCAGCTTGATGATAATAACGCGGATATCCTTTGCCATGGCAAGGAACATCTTCCTCAGATTTTCTGCCTGGACCTCCAGTTTATCCTGAGAATAACTGAGCTGCCCCAGCTTCGTGACGCCGTCCACAAGGAGGGCCACCTCTTCTCCGAACTCCCTTGTGACGTCATCCAGCGTCATATCTGTATCTTCTACCGCGTCGTGGAGCATCCCTGCCACAATGGTCTCTTTGTCCATCTCAAGATCAGCCAGTATGATGCCCACCCAGAGCGGATGGATGATATACGGCTCTCCGGACTTTCTCGCCTGGTCCTTGTGAGCCTCCTTCCCGATCCGGTACGCTTTTTCGATCATGGAGATATCCGCGGAGGGATGGTATTTCCTCACACGGTCGACCAGCGCCTGATAGAGCTGCTCAGGGTCCTGATAATCCTCCGGCGCTTTTACGGCATGACCGTCCACGATCTCAAGGTTCTTATTCAACTGTACATATTCCGGCGTCCCTGCCATATCAGTTCCCCCTTCCGGTGTCCGGCATATCACTGCCTTAAAATCTCAGACACAAAACCTCTCATCTAATCAAAAGGATGCCGCTGTGGGTCCGGGCATCCTGAAATAAGCCTGCAATAGTATTAGTATAGCATTAATTCCCTGTTTTTCAAACATTTTTCTACAAGTTCCGGTCTATTGATAATTCACGAGCGTGAGCTGCAGATTTTTCCGTCCCATATATTCATTTACTGACGGATAATATGTAAAAGACATGACTCTTTTCTCTTCCATTGTCTTTAAGCATGCCTCTACGTCCCCAAAGTACACGGCTTCCATCTGATTTCCCTGCTGATCCTCCAGGCGGCATTTGAGCACATTCCGGTTCCTGCCGAAAACGCGCGGACTGATCACCCTCAAGTCCTTTTCCGCAAACAGGGGCTTCGGATTTCCTTTTCCAAAGGGCTCCAAAAGTTCCAGCTCACTGACCAGCTCTTCTGTGATATACGGAAACGGAAGGAGCATATCAATGGACACTTTCATCTGGAGATCCTCTTCCTTCAAGTCGCACAGCGCGTTGACCGTCTCTCTGAACCGCTGTATATTGTCCTCCTCAAGAGACAGTCCTGCCGCCAGCTTATGTCCGCCGAATTTTGTAAACAATGCCCTGCATCTGCACATCTGGGCAAACATGTCATAGGCTTCAATGGACCGGCCGGATCCCTTCACTCCGGCCTTCGCCTTTGTCAGAATGAACGTGGGGCGATAATAGCGCTCTCTTATCCGTCCCGCGATGATCCCCGCGATGCTCTCATGACAGTCCGGCAGATAGACGACCAGCACCCGGTCATCCTTCAGGGAAGTAGTCTCGATCAGATCTACTGCCTCCGCCACTCCTCTCTCCGTCATTTCCTTCCGGCTGTCGTTCAGCGCTTTCAAGTCCTCCGCCAGCATGACCGCTTCCCGGCGTGTGCGGGCATTTAAGAGCTCCAGGGCGCGCTTCGCCGTGTCCAGTCTTCCTCCGGCATTGATGCAGGGCCCCAGTACGAACCCGATATGATAGGCATTCAACCGGTCCACGTCAATGCCCGTACATTCCATCAGCGCCTTCAGGCCCGGATTCTGCGTGCGCTTCAGCATCTCCAGCCCCTGCTTTACAAAGATGCGGTTCTCACCATTTAAGTCCATCACATCCCCGACCGTGGCGATCGCCACATTCTCCATGAGGTAATCCACGTCCTCCGGGTCCCTCTGCATGACATCATAGAGCGCCTCCACCAGCTTGTACGCCACCGCCGCGCCGCACAGGCCCTTGAACGGATACCCGCAGTCCGGACGATGGGGGTTGACCACAGCGTCCGCATGGGGAAGGAGGTATTCTCTCTCGCCGTCCATCTCTATGTATGGGACTTCGTGGTGGTCCGTCACGATCACTGTCAGGCCATTTTCTTTTGCGTATGCGATCTCATCCGATGCCGCGATCCCATTGTCACAGGTGACGACCGTATCGATCCCATCATCAATGGCGCGGTCGATCAGCATCCGGTTCAGGCCGTATCCGTCTTTGATGCGGTCCGGGATATCCGTATCCACGTCTGCTCCCAGTCCTGAGAGCCCTTCCTGCAGGATATAGGTGGCATTCACCCCATCAATGTCATAGTCTCCGAGCACGCGGATCGGCTTATCTTCCCGCACCTTTTCCGCCAGGATCTCCACCGCCCGGTCCATGTCGCGCATCAGCATGCCGTCATGCAGGTCCGCGATCGTCCCATTCAGATAGAAATCCACGGCTTCATCCCCCACGACATCCCGGTTGCGGATCAGGCGCGCCAGTATCGGGGAAATATGATACTTTTCCCCGACAGCGCTGAAATCCGCTTTTTTCATTGTGATAAACCAGCGTTCCATGCTTTTCCCTCCTGATACCCTTTATGTATACCATTAATCAGGACAAAAGTAAAGCCGCGTGATCCCGCGTATCTGCTGAAAAAGCACCTGCACCGGAAATGGTACAGATGCTTTTTATTCTATCTCAGTTCAGTGAGCAGTCCATATCGGCTTTTACGTCCTGTTCAGCTCTTTTGCGTCCTGTTCAGCTTTTCTGCGCCCGGTTTTTCGTATATCTCTTTCCGGTGCGCTGCTGGCCTTTCGGAGATTTGGTCTCTTTATTCTTCTTCTGTTCTGCTCTGTCCTTGGCGCGGCCGGGCTCTTCCGGTCCGCTCTTATCTGCTGAACTGCTCTTGCCTGCCGTTTCGTTCTTGCCAGCCGGCTCGCTCTTTCCTGCCTGCGCAGACACGCTTAACTTGTCTGACTCAGCATTTAACGCTTCCAGCTTCGCGTCCTTTGTCTTCATGGTAAACCAGAGCGCGCCTGTGATGCATACAGATGAATATGCGCCGCACACGATACCTACCATCAGCGGCAGGGCAAACTCTTTGATGGAGCTTACCCCCATCACATAGAGCACCGCGATCGTGATAAAGGTTGTCAGTGACGTATAGATACTTCTTGTAAGCGTCTGCGTGATGCAGCGGTTTACAAGCTCTCTAAGCACTGCCGGATTATCCCCTGCTCTGCCGTCTTCCTTCAGCTCCTCGCGGATACGGTCAAAGATGACGATGGTCGCGTTGATGGAGTATCCGACAATGGTCAGCATACACGCGATAAATGTGTTGCCCACGGACACTCTGGCGATCACATAGAAGGCAAATACAACGAGCACATCGTGTACAAGCGCGAGCACAGCGCTGGTGGCAAACCGGATGTCTTTGAACCGGAACCAGATATAGAGCAGCATACAGATCGTAGCGATGGCCACGGCGACAACCGCGTCCTTCCTCATCTCAGAGCTTACCGTGGAGCTGATATTCTCCGTGGTGATCTCTTCTGTCACGCCAAATTCATCCTGCATATATGTCTCAAATGCTTCTCGCTCTTCAAGGTCCAGCGTCTGTGTTTTGAAGACGACCTGATTTGTCCCTTTTACGGTCTGGACCTGGATATTCATATCCCCTGTGATGTCTTCCAGCTCAGGTATCATCTGACTGTCGATCTCATCCAGAGTGTATTCTTTATCAAATGTGACTGTAGTCGCAGTACCGCCCGCAAAATCAAGGCTGTAATTCATAGCGCCGGCGCCGCGCGCCTGATTGATCCCCATTCCCACGAATCCGCTGACACACAGAAGGATCGAGACAATAAAGAACACTTTTCTCTTTCCGAGGAAGTCGATCGGCTTTCTCGGTTCCTTGACCCGGCCGTACACTTTCGGATTCCGGATTCCCAGCGCATAGAGAGAGAAGATGATCATCCTCGTCACTACCAGAGCTGTGAACATGGATACCACGATACCCAGCGCCAGCGTCTGGGCAAACCCTTTCACCGGACCGCTTCCGCGGAGCCAGAGCACTGCCGCCGCGATCAGAGTCGTGATATTTCCGTCCAGGATCGCTGACATCGCTTTATGGAACCCGGCTTTCAGCGCAGTGTGAACAGACGCTCCGGAAGAGAGTTCTTCCTTCACACGCGCGAAGATGATAACGTTCGCATCTACCGCCATGCCGATGCCGAGGATGATACCCGCGATACCCGGCAGGGTCAGAGTGATGTCAAACGCATTTAAGAGCACCAGGATCAGCCCGGTGTAAAATACCAGGGCAATACTGGAAGCAAGACCCGGAAGCAGATACACAAAGATCATGAACAGACATACGATCGCAAGGCCGATCGCGCCTGCCATGAGACTTGTGCTGATGGCTTCCTCACCGAGCTGCGCGCCCACCACTTTAGAGCTGATTTCCTCCAGCTCCAGGTTCAGTCCGCCGATGCGGATGGTGGAGGCAATGTTCTCCGCCTCCTCATAAGTCATGTCCTCGCCCGAAATCTGAGCCCTTCCGTTCTCAATGACCGCATTTACCTGCGGGACACTGATCAGCGCTCCGTCATAGTAGATCGCGATCGTGTCTCTGTTGTTGTTATATGCCTCTTCCGTGGCAGCGGCAAACGCAGCCGTACCCTCATCATTCAGAGTCAGATCCACGCCATACTCCGTTGCCCCGGTGGTGGACTGCTGGAATGATCCGGCTGTGGCCGTCTCTACTTCAGAGCCGGTCAGAACGATGGAATCCGTCCCCTGGAGCTCCTCGATCGTCTTATTCAGCACATATCCGTTTGTACCGGCTGTATAATTTTCATTCCCATCACTGTCGTAATGTTTGATAAAATACAGTGATCCGGGCTGCCCCAGTTCCTCAAGGATGGTGTTGGCATCCTCAACACCCGGGATCTCGATGCTGATGCGGTTATCGCCCTCCTGATATGCCTGCGCCTCTGTGCTGTACTGTTCCACACGGCGCTGCATCTTGTACACGGTGTCATCCATGTCTTCCTTGGAGGGGGTGTCTCCTTTTACCTGATAGGTGATGCTCACGCCTCCCTCCAGATCAAGGCCGAGGTTGATGTTCCTCGCCGCCCCCATTCCATATGAGTTCAGCCCGCGGATCGATGTCACACCGATCAGGGCCATGACAGCCGCCACAAGGATCAGACTTAAAATGCCTCTGCTCTTTTTCATGACTGTATATTCCTTTCTTTTTCTTCCGACTCTTCCTGCTCATCAGCCAGGGCCGCTTTTATCATGATCGCGCATTCTACACGTTTGCGCTCCATCTCACAGCTCACCTCGTAAGTATCGTTGATGGAATGATGGAATTTGTAAGAGTTGGCCATGCATCCCCCGCTGCAGTAAAACCTTGCGAAACATTTTTTGCAGCCTTCTTTGGAATACACGCTGCATCCCCGGAAATCATCCGGAATATCCGGCCTGGTGATCCCTTCATCCACATTTCCCAGAAGGAACTCTTCCTGTCCCACAAACTGATGGCACGGATACAAGTCTCCCCATGGAGTCACTGCCAGATACTCTGTGCCTGACCCGCATCCTGAGAGCCGTTTGGACACGCACGGTCCTCCCTCCAGATCGATGGTAAAGTGGAAGAAATTAAAACCTCTTCCGCTCTTCTCCCTTTCCACCATGATCTTCGCCAGCTTGTCATACTCCGCGAAAATCTGAGGAAGATCTTCTTTTTGGATAGCATAGGAATCGGTGTCTTCACCCACCACCGGCTCAATGGATATCTGCTTAAATCCCAGCTCCGCAAAGTGCAGCACATCGTTGGAAAAGTCAAGATTGTCCCTTGTAAATGTCCCTCGTATGTAATATTTCTGCTGCCCCCGGCTCTCGGCCAGCTTCTGGAACTTGGGCACGATCAGGTCGTAGCTGCCCTTTCCGCTCCGGAACGGCCGCATCCTGTCATTGACCTCCCTGCGCCCGTCAAGGCTTAAGACCACGTTGTCCATCTCCCGGTTGACAAACTCCTGCACTTCGTCATTTAACAGCACGCCGTTGGTGGTAAGGGTAAAGCGGAAACGTTTGTCACAGCGTTTCTCCTGCTCCCTTCCATAGGCAACCAGATACTTTACCACCTGCCAGTTCATCAGCGGTTCCCCGCCGAAGAAATCCACCTCCAGGTTCCTCCGATTCCCGGAATTGGCAATCAGGAAATCCAGCGCCTTTTTCCCCACCTCGTAGGACATAAGGGCGCGGCGGCCGTGATATTCGCCTTCTTCAGCGAAACAATACTTACAGGCAAGGTTGCAGTCGTGTGCAATGTGCAGGCACAGCGCCTTCACCACGGTCTTCCTCTGCTTTACTTCATCGATAAAATCCTCATAGATATCCCGCGTAAACAGCCTTCCCTGCTCTGTCAGCTCTGCGACCGCTTCCAGGATATCGTTTAAATCTTCTTCCACATACTTCTGACCCAGCTCTTTTTTCAGATAAGAAGCTGTATCCGGGCTCTTAAGTGTCTCCGGCGTGTGAAATTCATTTTGTTCTTTCAGCGCCCCGATCACATCGTATGCGGCTTTGTCCACTACATGTACAGCGCCGCTGTTTACATCGAGGGCAATATTATATCCGTTATTCTGATACAGATGTATCACAACAGTACCTCTCTTTCTATTTACTCCCCTTCAGGACCCCTGTATCTGACACGCATAAGGCAGCGGTCACAAAAACCGCTGCCTTTCCCCCTTGTTCTATTGTGATCGCAAAACCTTACTTTCTGTTCTCACAGGTCTGATTTCCAACAGTACAGGATGTCTTACATGCTGACTGGCAGGATGTCTGGCACTCTCCGCATCCGCCCTTTTTCACTGTATTGTTTAATGTCTGTGTATTCAATGTCTTAATGTGCTTCATGTCCTGTCCTCCTAATATTCTACAATATATTGCTCGAAATATTATATCACAGGTTTCGGGGATTTGGAAGCCTTTTTTTCACGATACCATCCCTCCCAGCATCCCTCCGCCCGCGCACAGGAGGAGTGTGGTCAGCAGGTTCATGATCTCAGCCTGCAGCGCGTGATACACCCCCAGGGAGATCAAGAGCAGGAGCACAAAATACAGAACCCCCGCGAGCAGCCCCCACAGAAATTTTTTTACTTTCATCAGCTTTCCGATCACAAACCCTCCCGCAAATGTGGATATCACATAAGTCAGGATAATCCCCGCGTTAACATTCTCTTCGCTCAGCCCTGCCTTATACAGAAGGATCGTCAGGATAAGGAGCATGATCCCTGTCACGACATAGGCGCACAAAAGCGCTTTCAGCATACTGACCGCTGTCTGTTCTATGCCCTGTCTGTCTGCTGTTTTTTTCTCCATATTTATTCCTCCCGGTCATAAACTTAATCCCATTCTTTGTCCTGCTGGTAAAGCATATGTTTGTCCGGAAGGAATTATTCCAAAAATCCGCCCTGTCTGCGCGCGATTATGAGTGTTTATCCCATCTGACGTCCCAGGAAGTCCGCCGCGCTGTACGCTACCCTCTGCTCCACTTCCCCGAAGCGCCTCTTTTCATCCTTATTGAGCAGCGCCACAGACCCGATCACATCTCCCTCACAGATGATCGGGCAGATCACCTCGTCGCAGTAATCTTTCATATCCGCGGTCACTTTAATATAGGATACGTCTCCGCTTTTTGCCAGGATCTGGGAGCGGTCTTTTAAGGCGTCGCCGAGCTCCTGTCCGATAAACTGATCCTGAAGTTCTTTTTTCCCGCTGCCCGATGATGCCACGACCTGATCCGTATCCGTGATGCATACCGTGCAGCCCATCGTCTGTGAAAGGCTCTCCGCGTAAAGTTTTGCCAGATTTCCCAGCTCACCGATCGGTGAGTATTTTTTGAGGATGATCTCTCCCTCCCGGTCCGTAAAGATCTCCAGCGGATCTCCCTCCCGGATGCGGAGCGTCCTCCTGATCTCCTTCGGAACGACGACACGCCCCAGATCATCGATCCTTCTTACTATCCCCGTCGCTTTCATATAATAATTCCTCCATTTTACACTTTGACATTTATCCTTTTTATTGTCGATAAATGTATTGTCTGTAAAATAGAGGAATTTATACTTCTCTTTGTGATTCTTCTATAAATACTGCCTTCTGCAAAACCTACTGCGCCATTTCTTTATACTGCTGCGCAATGTTGAGCGTATGGTCCCCCATTCTTTCAAAATCTGTCAGGACCTCAGAGAATACGATGCCGCTCTGCGGCTTACATTTGCCTTTTTTAAGACGCTGGAGCTGCTTCTTAAAATATTTGTCGCGCATATCGTCATTCTTCTGCTCCATAACCACTGCCCGGCTTAATACATCGTCAACATTTTCCGGCTTCACGTCCTTGAGATTGTCCAGGGCGCTCAGACACTGTTTCTTCATCTCATCAAGCTCTTCTAACACATTGTCCGAGAACTGCTGATCCCATTTTTTCATGTCGTCAGCATACCCGGCAAGATTGACCGCATGGTCGCCGATCCGTTCCAGATTGCTGATGATCACATAATAACCGTTGATCTGTATAGAATCTGACATGGATTTCTCACTGGTCATCAGACTCACAATGTACTCTGATATTCCTTTATTAAGGAAATCGATATACTCTTCTCTCTCTGAAATCTTCTGGCGGAACTTCTCATCATAATTTATCAGGATACTGAATGCGTCATTAATGTTTTTTGACACCATGTCCAGCATACGTCCCACCTCGTCACGCACCTGGGATACGGCAACCGCGCTGTGTCCGATGGCATAAGAAGACTCGAATGGACGTATGTATTTCAGCCTCAGATCCTCATCGTCCTCCTTCCTGCTGTCCGGAAGGATGCGGGTGGCAATCTTTGCCATATATGTACCAAAGGGAAGCAGCAGCAGTGTTGTCACGATGTTAAAGATGGTGTGAGCGTTGGCGATCTGCTTCACCGGCTCTCCCGGAGTAAGAGCTTCAATAAGCTCTACATACGGTGTCATCATACAGACCACTGTAAAAATGGCCGTGCCGATGATGTTGAACATCAGGTGGATGATGGTGGTCCTTCTGGCGTTCACCTTTGTGCCGATGGACGCCAGCACCGCGGTGATGCAGGTACCGATGTTCTGTCCGAACAGCACATACACCGCGCTGGACAGAGGGATCATCCCTGTTGCCGCCAGCGTCTGGAGGATACCCACCGAGGCGGAAGACGACTGGATGACTGCCGTGAAAACTGCCCCTACTAAAATGCCGAGTAATGGGTTGCTGAACTGTGTCATCAGGTTGACGAACGCCTCCGATTCCTGGAGAGGTTCCATTGCCGCGCTCATCATATCCATACCCATGAACAGAACGCCCAGCCCCGCAAAAATACTGCTGATATGGTGTACCCGCTCATTTTTGACAAACATCATGGCGCCCACACCGATAATGGCAAACAGCGGGGCAATGACCCCGATGTCAAGGGCGATGAGCTGTCCGGTGATGGTCGTGCCGATATTGGCGCCCATGATGACCCAGACTGCCTGCTGCAATGTCATGAGACCCGAATTGACGAATCCCACAACCATGACTGTCGTAGCGGATGATGACTGGATAACTGCCGTAATGCCCGCGCCAACGAGCACGCCTACAATGCGGTTTGATGTCAATTTCTCAAGAATCGATTTCATCTTGTTTCCGGCGGCAGCCTCCAGACCATTGCCCATCATCTGCATTCCATACAGGAAGAGCGCAAGACCGCCGAACAAAGAGAGTATCTCTGTTATCCCCATTACTCTTTCTCCTTTGCATGATCGTCTTATTTTTCAGTATGTTGTTTTTCGTATGTAACTTCCCCGCGCATTAACGCGCTATTTTAAAACTAACACGCCGTATCGCCGCGTGTCAATTACTATTTAACATTTTATTTACTGTTTCTTTACTGTATTTTAACTTTCCCTTTACATTCAACTGCCCCGCCATGGACAAAAACCGGCGAAAAGCTGCTGCCGCCCGCTTTACATGGGCACTTTATTCTGCTAAAATCTTAATAATCTCACCGGGATCGATCGGTAGTACCAAAGAAGAAAGACTAACTATTAAAAGTCAAGTCTAAAATGAAGATTTTGTGAATGAATTGCGGAAACGCATTTCAGATATAGTTGTACCTTGAAAATCGCATGACAAACAGAGCATCGTATACCGGTGCTCAAAGAGAGTGTTATAGAACAGAAAAAGTTATGCCGTTTTTATGTAAGGGTTGCCGGATTTTTCCATTGCATAGATTAACCGCACAAGTTTCTTTGTGGCATGAGTAATGGCAACGTTGTAGTGCTTCCCTTCAGAAATCTTCTTCTGAAGATATGCACCGAAGGTTTCATCCCAGTGGCAGACGTACTTAGCGGCATTGATTAGGGCAAAACGCAGATAACGCGATCCCCGCTTTTCCATATGGGAATAAGAGGATTCCAATTGCCCGGATTGATAGGTGGATGGAGAAGCTCCGGCGTACGCCAGGATTTTATCCGGTGAATCAAAGCGGGAGAAATCCCCAATCTCAGCAAGGATCATCGCGCCCATACGGTAACCTATTCCGGGAATGGTCAGGATTGGGGAAGAGATCTGATCCATGATCTGTTTAATCTCGGATTCAATCTCTGAGATCTCGGAGTCTAGTTCGCTGATCAGGTGGAGTGTGTGTTTTAATTCCAGAGATTTGGCAGGCATGTTTGAACCGATGGAGACTCTGGCAGCCTCCCGTATTTCAATCGCTTTCTCCTTGCTGTAACGGCCTTTCGAGGCGTTTTCCAACAGTTTTGTCAGGTGTGTTAAATGGCAGGAGGCAATCTTTCCTGTAGAAGGAAGTTCCGAAAGCAGGGCATAAACGGAAGCGATATGAAGTGTGGGAACCAGTTTTTCCAATTCCGGGAAAAGAATGGTAACAAGCCTGGAGACAGACTGTTTGAGGCGAGCCCGTTCCTGAACCTTATCAAAACGGTAACGAGTGAGTGACTTTAACTCCTCGTTGTGGTAAGATGTGTCTGAGTAGGACTTCAAGTTCACGTCAGACATGAGCATCATAGCAATGGTTCGGGCATCAACCTTATCCGTTTTCGTCTTTCTAAGGCTGAGACTTTTTCTGTAAAGATTTGTGTGGAGCGGATTGATGACGAAGGTGGGGAGACCTTTGTCAATGAGATAACCGAGCAGGTTGTAAGAGTAGTGTCCGGTGGCTTCCAGTCCTACTTTTATATTAGAGAAATCTGAAGAAATAGAAAGGATCTTGGCAAAAAGATCATCAAAGCCATCCCGGTTATTCTGAATGGTAAAAACAGGAAAAAGGATTTCGCCATCTGAGTCCGTAATAAAACAGTCATGTTTATCTTTCGCGACATCAATTCCAACGTAGATCATAAGAACACTCCTTAGTAATAGATTTAGATACTGTTTAGGACCACAGAGCTCTCTGCGCTTGTAACCTCGTTCTAAATCAACCGTCATGCGGTATCTAACTGATTAACAACTATACAAAGAGACTGTGGTTGGAGCCTTTCTGTAACCATCAAGTGGTAGGAGGCGTGAACCAATCCACAGTATCTCCAAACAGTATAGCATACAGACCTTGGAGAGGGTCTATAAACACTACTACTATATAATACGAGGAATGAGAAAATGAAGGTAGACGAAATATTTGAAAGAGCGACAATAAGGGGAATAGCAGATTATTTGCTGTTTGGGGTTGGACCAGATGAAGATGGTAGGAGCTATGAAGAACGTCTAGAAGAACCGTTTATGAGGTTTGAGGAAGCAGTTGCCAAATATGATGAAAGCCCGACTTGTGAATTACTTGATTTAACAAACGAAATATCTAGTGAAACAGCAAGTGTCTATACAGAGATTGGTCTGCAAGTGGGAATCCTGTTGATGAAAAATGTGATAGAAAATATGGGTGCCGGGAAAGACAATCCTATTCCCGCCCTTGAGAATGGAAAAGATAAATTTAATGCTAATGAAACACTCTTAGAGGGAATGTATAAAGAACGAATGGAAAAGGCTCTAAAAGAAGTGTTGCAGAAAGACAAATGATACCAGAAAATAAGCGAGGAGACAAGACACAAGATCGAGGATATAGATAAGCTTGGTCTTGATAAAGAGGAATGGCTGACGATTGACAGAGCGTTATCGGCAACAAATGAAAGATGTGCGGAGTATGGGAGAGTGTCATATAGGCAGGGATTTTTTGATGCTGTCCGACTGTTAAAGAAGTAAGGGTATTTTAACTAATGGCGGTCATAAAATAGAGATGACAATAGTTACAAAAGATTGGAATTTTTCAGTCTGTCTAGTCATTTAGCATTACTAGTGAGGTAAAGGAACAAGGCGAAGCCGAGACGCCGTAGGGCAGTCCTTTACGGAACGGACATAGCCGATACAACCATGGTAGAGAAGAGGACTTGAAAGGTCATAACCTTGCAAGTCCTCTTGACTATTGCTCTACTTTTAATATTAAGTTGGAATCCTTTCTTATCTTTTTCATTACTGAATCATAATTATTTATAATAAAGTCTAATTGATATGCGATTCTTTCGATTTCTTCAAATGGAATTTGATCAAACATACTGGGCAATTTTTTAGGTTTACCTGTTTTTGGATCGACATTGGGGATGCCATTTTCATCTATATCCAATGGACGATAAAATACCTTATAAACTGTTTGGATATTGTAAATTGTATGTTGAATATCTTTATCAATCATTGCAGTATCTATAAAATCTGCGGCAGTTAAAGTGTCTTGAATTTCCCGCTTATGTTTGTCTATTTTGTCTAATGCGTCAGAGGTATCAAATAGAGCAATTTCTTTCATAGTTCCGAATAATTGAATTGGATTTGCTCCCAATGTACGACTTATTTTTTCCAGATTATTAAATGTTGGATAACCGTCACCTTTTTCTATATTGGATATGGTCTGCTTATTTACTCCAATGGCTTTGGCTAAATCGGACTGAGTCATATTTTTTTGTTTCCTTAAGCGAGCTACATTCTTACCAAAATTTTCTATCACAATAATCACCTCAAATTATTTTTGTATACTATATAAATATAACACATATTTGTCAAGTTTTTTTGAAATAAAGGGTTGACGCGGCAAAGCCGATAGGGTGCTATATAAAAAACATGATTATTAAGTGTATAAATAATAATAAATCATGTTAAAACGCGTTTTAAGATAAAATCTCATGGGATGACTTATTATCTAATTACTTATTAGATGCTGACCTAACGGCAAAACGGGGAGAAAGGTGGAATTTGATGTTAATCAATTTAACAAAAGATCAAGTCAAGGATGTTTTTGGAGAACTACGATATATGGGTGCTGACTACTGTTACAGGTACGACAAGGGAAACCAGAAAAGAACGGATGAAGTGGAAGCTTTAAAACTTCACCTTGGAAGTGCAAAGTTAGGGAATAGCGTGGACATTCGGCTTGAAACAAAAGAACTACCAAAGATTGAGCCGTATGCAGTGGTGGAACTGGAAAATGCTGTCTATGATCCTTATGTGCAGAGGGGGAATTTTGCAGTATTGGTGGACAGAATCACCTGTAAAGGTATCCGTGCTGTTGTTGGAAAAGGAAACGTGTAAAGATTGTTCCCGGAATTACTCTGCGGAATGCTCCGTACAGCGTGAAAGGAGCAAAGGGAGCAGAGGAGGTTCCGGGAACGTGGCGAAAGCCACGGCAGACCATGAAAGGCAGGGATGATAGTAACGGAAACAATGAAAATTTCAGAACCCCCCTATACTAACAGGGGGGTAACTCGTCAGAAAAAAGAACTATCTGCACTGATCGATTGGTGTCAGATTACTGTCAAAGAGGTAGATGTATTCACGATTATAAAAGATATTTTACGGATTCCATACATTTTTATGGAATCCCATTGTAAAGAGAAAGGAATCGCGGGACATGAACTGGTGGCAGGATTTGACAATATCAAGATTCTGAAACCTACTGGAAATGCACAGTATGAGGGATTCCAGATATTGATGAGTGGTTCGGGATGCAGAAATTATGAAAATTTCCTTGTGATGAACAGTGAAACATGGTTTGACTTTCTGGAAAGGGTTTGCAGATACCCGGTAAATTTTCCTCGGATAGATTTGGCGATCGACGATAGAAAACCATATCTGTCTATTGCAGAATTGATTCGGCTGAAAAACGAGGGGTTGATATCCAGCCAGTTGTGTGATACAGCAGAGAGCCGTTCGGACAAGCTGAAAGAGGATGAGATTGAAGCACAGGGAAAACGCTCTATCTTGGCAGTAAAAATAGTGATTTTCGGATTGTGTTTTACGAAAAAGGATATGAACAGGCAGAGAAATTCGGAAAGGAACTCAACCCGGACTGGAACAGATACGAACTCCGGTTCCGGCAGAAAAAGGCAGTTAGACTGGCGGAGGAACTTATAAATCACAGGGATGTGGCACAGGTCGCATTGTCCATATTAAATGAGAAAGTACGTTTTTTGCAGAAGCCGGAAAATAGTATGATTACAAGGAAACGGCTTTATCCTATTTATCCGCCATGGGAAGAACTCATGCAGGGTGTGGGGAAGATAAAGCTGACTATGAATCCAGAGAAGAAAACACTGGAACGGATATGGCGGTGGCTGAGCGTAGCAGTTTCTCCCTCTTTAAAACTGATGGATAAAATCGGGAAACTGGATAACAGAGATTATATCCGGCAGTTAGTAGAACGGGGGCAGATGAACGAAGAACAGCAACGGATATATGAGGACTATAAAAAATCTTTCCTTTTGAGGAAAGAAGAAAGGAGAATTTTTGACAGAACATACACAGAACATGATACAGACAAAGACAGCCCTTACGGTGAATGAAGCGTCAGAGTATACGGGGATTGGAAGAAACAATCTGCGAAAGCTGATAGCATGGCAGAAGATTCCGGTCATAAGGATTGGAAATAAGATTCTTATACGTTCTGAGGTTTTAGACCAGTTTTTGAAGAAAAACGAGGGGCATAATCTGAAAAATAAATATGAAGTAATTGCAGTATAAACACAGATAAGCATATAATACTGTCAGACCAGTTCTGATAGTCCTTGCACGGAAGGGAGCGTGCAGATTGGGCAAGGACTTAAAAGGAAATCCATTACCGCCGGGAATTATGCAGAGGAAAAGCGGAATTTACAGAGGGCGGTTTTATTACAAAGGAGAAACGTATACAAAAGATAATGCGGACTTAAAAAAGTTAGTTCAAGAAATGGAAGATTTGCGTTATGAAGTCAAGCATGGGCTGAAAGGAAAGGGCGATAATATCACCCTTGATACATGGTTTGATATCTGGCTGAATACCCATAAGAAGCGTACTATCAAAGAAAGTACACGAGTGCGATATGACGATTTTTATACTCGGTATATGAAGAAGCAGATAGGAAAACAGCGCGTATCAGATTTCAACCCAATTATTTTAGAGCGTCTGCTTCAGAAGATGGCGGATGATGATTACAGTACAAAGACCATTCGAGATGTATATAATATCCTTAATGCTATGTTCAAATATGCGCTACATAACAGGATTCTTACATTCAATCCATGTGCAGGGGTGGAAGTCCCAAAAACAAAGACAAAACCCATACGGGTACTGACTGTGGAAGAACAACGGGAAGTATTGGAACACGCAAAGGGGAGAATACACGAGAATCTCATACAGGTAGCACTTGGAACGGGAATGCGTGGCGGAGAAATGCTTGGGCTTACATGGGATGATGTGGACTTTCGGAAACGGGAAATTTCTGTGAATAAGACACTGGTGCATATCAAAGATAAGGAAACAAAAAAGTATGTATTCAAGTACCAGACACCAAAGACGAAGAACAGTATACGGACGATTCCCATGCAGGACAGTGTATATAGGGCTTTAAAACGTCAGCGGATTCAGTTGAAAGAAATGCAGTTGTCAGCCAGTGAATGGCAACCGTTAGAGGGATTTGAAAATCTTGTATTTGTTGGAAAGAACGGGAAACCGATTACAGAACACACCTTTCAAGTGACATTGGACTGGATAGAAAAATCTATAAACAAGTCTGCAAATAAAAAGTCAAGCAGAAATTAATGAACTTTGAAAATTTTATACA
>ERZ1090864.57-NODE-57-length-54492-cov-9.185205_pt1 | contig 54492 bp, 38 predicted proteins | sample MGYA00478479_ERZ1090864 | MGnify/ENA primary metagenome ERZ1090864 (study PRJEB33644, sample SAMEA5815743) | chicken gut metagenome | biome: Chicken; feature: Gastrointestinal Tract; material: Caecum | place: Ireland | collected 2019-01-01 | study: A study of the...
CTCCTCTCTCCTTCTCTTCCATCTTTCCCCAAGCCAACCATACCTTACTTTCTGCGTGTTTTTCCTCACATGCCTTTCGATAAATCCACCGCGCTGTATTTTCTTTGCTATACTCCCCGGCTCCTCTCTCTTTCTCTTCCAATTGTGCCCAAGCCAACCATACCTGACCCTCTGCGTGTTTTTCCTCACACGCCTTCCGATAGATCCACAGCGCTGTATTCTCCTTGCTATACTCTCCGCCTCCTCTCTCCTTCTCTTCCATCTTTGCCCAAAGCATCCAGGTATCAGTTACCCCTTCTTTTTCAATACATGCCTTTCTCAGGATCCACGCCGGTGAATATTCTTCCGTCACATCCCATGAGGCGCCCTTTTTACTCAGTAAATCACACCATATTTTTAAATATTGAGTTAATAGCCACCGTCGGTCAAAGCACTGCCGGAACAGGATCAACTGGGTCCTTTCATCCTGTTTTACAGCCGAAAATAATTTGTCATATATCTCCTTTGGCTGCGTCTTTATTTCATCCAGCACCCTGTCCACCAGATATTGACAGGTCTCCAGACTTGTCAGAGACAGTCCTTTACAAAGTCCTGTTATTTCCTTTAATGCCAGTTTTTTAAAGAGCCCATAGGTCCTGTCATATTGTCCAAATTTAAGCTCCAGCAATCCGGTCAGTATCTTATCCGTCTCCTCCTGGGACAATCTGCCTCCATCAGAAAACAATTCGCGGTAAAAGAGATTGGAAATCACCTCGTGCCTTGTCTGATAATTTTCACCGTTCAACCGAATTTCCCTGCTCAGTGCCCTGCTTCCCTCCTGGGGACTCATTTTAAGCTTTCCGCACACTTTTCTGAAATTTTCCTCAGTCAATTTTGCTCCGCATTTTTCTGCCAGGACAATATGTGCCAGGAGCAGCATTCCCGGATGGGACATATGGGATAAATTTTCTATAATCTGATGCGCGATCTCTTCCAGAGACTCCGCTTTATTTACCGCCAGCAGCATAGCCGCATACAGGAATCCATAAGAGTTTGTCAAAAATATATCTTTTATTTCTTTACGTTCTTTCATATGTTTAAGATTATTGCAGACACAGTCCGCAAATCCCCAGGCTTCCTTTGCACACAGTTTCGGCATCCGAACTTCCTGTATATCCCTCACGGAAATATGAAGCGACTGTTTCAACAGATTCCATTCATTTTCGCGTGATCCGATGATAAGCGTAATCCCTTCTTCTATGGCTTTATCCAAAACTTTTTTAAATACCGGCCGTTCCGGTGGATTATCCAGTATGAAGACCGAATGGTCGGGAATATTTCCTGAAAGCTCCGACAGACCATGTCCCCGATAATAAAAGACATTTGCCCCTTCCTGAAACAGCTTCGCACACATCTGCATCAGAGCTGTTGTCTTCCCTTCGCCGCCGGGTCCAAGCAGTACATACACCCCTCCCTCACAAGCCTTCTGATATAAATCATTTACAATATCACGTTCCACAATGAGATTTTCCGAAAAGGCCAGCTTCCAGCTGCACCTTTTTCCCAGCAGAAAATCTCGGATCTCATTCTGTTTCACAGCTTTATCGTTCCATTCTGACAGCGCTTCCTTTGTCATCCAGCAGCTCCCGTTTCCATACAAGCTCCTTTCTCCACTGTCAGCGGCTTCCTTTTTGCCGGCTTGTTCCCGTGGATCACTCTTTAATTTATAGAGATCACCCTCGCCGTCCTCATGCATTTTCCCCTGATCGTCCGGATCCCATCTCATATATTTCATCCGCACTGTCCCAGCCTGCTCGTCCCACAGATGCCAGATCATGCCGAAATCAGAATATGTATCACTTTTATCAGCAGATGTTCGGTATCCGACTACATTCGGTATCGTTACAGTACCTTTTTCTTCACCCAGTACAATGCTCTTTTCCTCTCTTTTCCGATTCTTCTGATGCCGGTCTCCGCTCAGATACGCGCAGACCCCCTCCTGGAAAAACATACCTGCCAATTCATTTCTCTGATTTTCCTCCAGGTCATAAAAACTATTATGGCCGATAGCAATACACGGCAGGTTTCCCCGGCGCAGTTCATCCCGTATTTCCTGCGATGTTGCTGTCAATGTATCCGCCATTTGTCCGGTTTTTTCAGAACCGTCTGCAACCAATGTTGTATTTAAATGCAGCAGGTTCAATTTTCCACGCCATGTTCTCACATGTGTGGTCATAGGTTTTCTGCCGTCTGTTTCATTATAAATTCCAATTTTTTTCACAAACTCTTCATAACCTTTATAACATTCCAGCAGTTTGTCTATCCTATTATTCTGATAGAGCTTTTCCGGATTCCTTTTTATAAAATCCAGAAGCGCTTCACGGTCAACCTCCCCTGGTATATTATTGGAAACATCATGATTTCCCGGTATCACAAAAACGTCTTTTTCCAAATCAATGCCCATAGCTTTAACAAGGCTCAGAACAAATTCTTCTGCATACACAAAATTATCCTGGATAAAATTATGAAAGTCACCTGTGATGACCAGCAGCTTTTCTCCCAAAGGCACTTCCCGCAGTGTCTCCCGGACTGATTCTAAGATAGCATTTTTCATATTGTTCCATTGGGGATCAGCTACAAGATGCAGATCTGAAATATGCAAAAGGTATATCATTATCATTTCCTCCAAAAGTATAAAATATCATCCCTTGTCAGCAGAACCTCGGGATGCCGTTCACAATGTTATCTCTATTATATAAAAATCGACCAAATAAGAAAAGGGCTGTCGAATTAATACTACATCTCACCAGCTCTTGAAGATCCCCGTTCCATACGCTACAATAAATTTATCTCAAACGCCGCGTCGGCGGCTTCAAAAAACAGAGAAACATATACAAGGAGCAATCTCTATGAAACCATATGAACGACTGTTAAAATACATTGCCATAAGGACTCCCAGCGACGAGGAGAGCGCCACTGTCCCCTCCTCCGCATGTCAGTTCGAGCTTGCCCAGCATCTCTTACGCGAGCTTTTTACGATGGGGATCACGGACGCCAAAGTAGACACGATGTGCTATCTGTACGCCCACATCCCGCCCACGCCGGGATATGAAGACCGTCCCAGGCTCGGCTTTATCGCGCACCTGGATACAGTGTCCGAATTCTGCGACCGCCGGATCCTCGCGGAGATCCACGAAGATTACAATGGGAGGGACCTTCCCCTCGGCACGAGCGGGCGCATCCTCTCACCGGATATGTTCCCTCATCTCCGGGAGCTCAAAGGCCGCACCCTGATCACAAGCGACGGCACCACGATCCTCGGCGCGGACGATAAGGCGGGCATCGCGGAGATCATGACCATGGCGGAGCGTATCCTGGACGAAGAGATCCCCCACGGTCCTGTTTCCATCGCCTTTACCCCTGACGAGGAGATCGGCATGGGCGCCGCCCATTTTAATATAGAAGAATTCGATGCTGACTTTGCGTACACACTGGACGGTGACACGGAAGGGGAGATCCAGTACGAGAACTTCAACGCGGCAAAAGCGGAATTTCAGGTCACGGGCGTAAATGTCCACCCCGGCTCATCCAAAGACGTCATGGTGAATGCTTCTCTCGTGGCAATGGAGATCAACTCCATGCTGCCCGCAGATGAGACTCCCCGGGACACAGACGGCTACGAAGGTTTCTACCATCTGACCGATATGCGCGGAGATGTGGGAAGCGCGGTCCTCAGGTACATTATCCGGGACCATAGCGCTGAGAAATTCGAAGAGCGCAAAGAAACGCTCCGCAGGATTGAAAAGAAGATCAATGAAAAATGGGGGCGCGGCACTGCCGTCCTCACCATAACCGATCAGTACCGGAACATGGCGGAAATCATCGCCGGCAGCATGCATCTGATCGAAAATGCGGAGAAAGCCTGTGAAGCCGCAGGCGTCCCGCCTCTGATCCTTCCGATCCGGGGCGGCACGGACGGCGCGCAGTTAAGCTTTAAAGGACTTCCCTGCCCGAATCTGGGGACCGGCGGTCACGGATATCACGGACCGTATGAGCACATCACGGCGGAAGGGATGGAAGCGGCGTGCAGGATCGCACTGGAACTGGTGAAGATTTATGCTGAGGAAACAGGCACTGGCTCAGATCTGTGAACACAGGCCGGGCAATACAGGCTGAGCAATATCAGCACCAAATGAAGTGGAGTGGATATGATGGATCATAATATTTTGAAAAAAAGTCTCAGGATCGCAGCTGTCCTGTCATTCTTCCTGTTTTGCGCCTTCGCTTTTTCCGGCTGCGGACATTACAGCAACCGGGAGGCCGCTGAATGGTTTCAGGAGAATGTGGTCGATGAAGGGATCATGGTCTCTAAAGAATACACGGACCGGGAAAACAGCAGCGGAGACGCGGAGCGTGTATGGACCGCTCATTTAAAAGATCTGCCGGAAGTAGAATTCGAACTCATCAGCCACAGGACAGTCTCTCTTTTCGTCACTTACGATATGGAAACCACCTATCATCTGGAGATGGGCAGATTTTATCTGGAAAATTATAAAGACAGCAGCCCGTCCGCTCTCAGCGGACTTGAGACCGGCACCGATGTTTCGGAAGAGCACCTCACAGTCAGCGGAATCTACGATACCGTGTCAGAGATTGACACGATCTGCCGGGAAATGGGGAACCTGGAAGACTATATTGCAGCGCAGGAGTATCCCTGCCAGATCACTTACGCCCTCGCCTACCGCGAGCCGCTTACTTTTGACGCCGCAGAAGAGCCATTTACCATGCGGTACACCTGCGTATCTGAGGATGGAGGCGCATCCGATCCTGACATTCTCAATGCCGGCACACTTGCAGATACACTCCAGAACCGGGCGCGGAACGCATTCGCCGGATACGCCGCTGCCTATCGGCTTGAGACAGATCAGTTTACCGAAGACCAGCTTGATGCTGCGGCAGGCCAATACGGCAGTCTCCGTTTTTCCATTACCCGGCCTGACGGCACGGAGCTCTGCTATCCCGAGCTGATCCTGGCATACTATGACAGCATGTCTTTCGGCTGCCTTTACGAAGTCCTGGTACGGGAGGGCACATTTCAGGTATCCGGCACCCCGGAAGAATTTACCTTTACAGCTGCCAACGGCTCAGTCTGCTCTTTTTCCTATTCATACCGGGTGCCTGGAAACAGCTCAGACGAAACCTCCGGCGGGATGCCGCGGCTGGGATCCTTTTATTATCTCTCAGGCGAGACAAAAGTCATCCTGACAGACTCTCCCCTGATAGACAGCGAACGCTTTTCCGCCCTGACAGGACTGACCTTTGACACCCTTGATCATTAATGCGTCAGGATACTGCCCGGCAGGTAACCTGTTATATCCTCTCCGTCACACTTCCCGCCATAAGCGCTCCGCAATTTCCGCAAAATCAATCCTGAGATCCGCGTCAAAAACTCTGACCGGTACTTGGTCGGAAAAGGAAAAGATCGTAATCTCCGGCGCATCTTCGCCCTCGAACCAGTAACATACGATCTTGCCCAGCTTCGCATCCACGATCCAGTATTCACGGACCCCGGCATTCATATATTTCTGCACTTTGATCCCATAGTCTCTTTTCCGGCTGGAATCTGAGACGATCTCAATGCAGAAATCCGGCGCTCCGTAAATCCCTTTTCTCGTTATCCTTTCATTCTGACAGATCAGAGTGATATCCGGCTGTACGATCGTCCTGTCATCGCAGTCCAGCTGTACATCCAGAGGCGATGGAAGTATGCGGCAGGGGCCTTTGTTTTTACGGATATAAGCCCCGATTTCAAACAAGATTTCCGTCACCAGTTCCTGGTGTATAAATGCAGGCGCTTCCAGAAAGATCATCTCGCCGTCGATCAGTTCTGCCCGCATGTCCCCCGGCAGTTTCCTGTAATCTTCCACAGTATATTCCCCCTGCCTTCCTGTCAGGCAGGGAGCGGATGCTTCCCTGACAGCGTCCGCCGGGGCTCCGTTTTTCGGACTGTATAACACCTTTTCAAGCGCCTTCAGAGTATCATAACGGGGAGAGCGTGTTTCCCCGCTTAAGATCTTATTGATCGTTCCCACCGGGATCCCGGACAGCTGCGAGAGCTGTTCCGTAGTAAGCCCAAGTTCTCTCTTTCGCTCGTTTAATTTTTCATAAAGCACCGGATCATCTCCTTTCTCCCACCGATATCTTTACCGGACTATCTCTGCTGATCTCTGTTGTCTGTTTTCAGTATATATCCGTTTTATATAATTTTCAATCATTTACCCGTTTTCGGTGATTTTTTTACAGCAGTTCAGCCATCGGGCTGCGCGGGAGAGAAAATCATGCTCGCATGATTTTTCGAGCGGACAGTCCGATGAGCTGAGCGCACGTTTATGAGGAAAACAGCGGCGGCAGCCGCAGTAAGCACGCAGTGCGTTTTTCCGAATAGCGCGGGCTGAACTGTTACATTTTTTCTTCATAAAATATACTGTTGTGACCGCTCAAAAACATCTCCTTTTTACCCCAAAAGGCAGGGCACAGATTTGCTCCATGCTCTGCCTTTTGTATTTTTCTGCTTTCTGGATCTTCACTTCCCGAAAATGCATTACTCGATATCCGTCAGCTCAATCCCATATGTAACGGATGCTGAGTAGTGCACGCCTTTCTGGACTTTCAGATTGTCACTGGTGGAGTCCGGGAATTCCAGGTTCGCCGGGCGGAGTTCATAGTTCATTGTCCCGTTATCCGTAAACGCGGCGAGCTCCATGCCCTTGATCTGGTTTTCGAGGGCTCCCATCTTAAACTCGCCCTCTGTGCCCTTGATATACAGGGTCAGTGTGTAATCTTTTCCTGTCTCTTCATTGACACCTGTCAGATACAATCTTCCGAATGTTCCGTTTCCTTTCTCGAATGTTACGGAGATTTTCTTTCCTTCCGGAATATATTTTACATCGCTTGCAGTCACCGGCACCTGTGTGTTTTCCGTGGCGCTGAGTTCTACTGTCTCAGGGACCGTGATCGTATATACCGGATCATTCGGCACATATAACGTCAGGTCTGTTTTTGCACTTGTTGTATTTTCCGCAAATACCGGCATTGCAGTCAGCACTGCCGCTGCTGCCAGGACTGCTGTTCCAGCTGCTAATTTTTTCATGTCAGTTACCTCCTGTACTCTGCAACTTTGTCAGACTACATGCAGAACAGCTTTTACGACTGCGCCGTTGAGCGGGGTCAGTTCCTCATCCATCGCGTAAGTCGAGATATTCAGATGGATCTCATAATCTCCGGCCTCCAGCGGTTCCGTCACTTCAAACTTCCTCACCGCTTTTCCCGGTTCGATCAGATCCGATTCGTAGATCGGGGTCTCACTGTCGTCGATCGTAACCGTATATTTGAAATAACATGTATTCTCCTCCGGATTTGCCAGGGTGATCTTCCATGTCGTTTCTCCTGCCGGGACTGTGATCTCTCCATATCCCGGGATCTTGATCCCGGTCTGTCCTTCTGACATATCTTTCATCTCGCCGTCCCAGTCTTCGGCTCCCTCTTCCAGCACGATCCCTTTCCCATCCGGGTTCTCCCTTCTGGTTCCGAATGTCAGGAAGAGTCCGGCAGCCGCCGCGAGGATGACCAGCACGGCTGCGAGGATGATCCACTTTCTTTTTTTCCTGTTCTCCTGATTCTGCATATATTCTGTACTCTTCTTTCTGTTTTCTTTGTTTCAGAACGCGGCCGTTTCCGGCCAGTGTTTATTCGGCGTCAGTCACTTCGATCCCGAACATAATGCATCCCGTGTATTCGACGTCGTATTCATATCTTCCGGCAATGACCGGTTTGATCTGATACTGCTTTGTCTCATTTCCTGTAAAAGAGACAACTTCTTTTCCAACGCCGACTGCGCCTGTGGACGCATTTGTCTCGATCAGCTCCCCGTCTTCGGAAATGATCTGATAACGCAGGGATGTCTTTGGAGTCGTCTCAGCTTCTACAAGCATCTGATCATTATATTTATCCGTACCGGAGATTGTCACGGAAATCTTCTTTCCTTCCGGAAGATTTTTTACATCCGATGCCGTAACGTCTACATAAGTCCCTTCATTCCCCATGGCTACTGAGGCCGGGATCGTCACCGAATACTCCGGCTCCGCGGTTAATGTGATGCTGAGCTGCTGCTCCGCTTCCGCCGCCATAACGCCAGTCGGGAACACCATAGACGCGAGCGCCGCCGCCAATAATACCCTTGATTTTTTCATTCCTTATCCTCCTTCCTTTTTGCAAAAGGCCTTTTGTTAAGTCAGGATAGCAGAAGGAAAGTCTCATTTTGTTTAAGGGGATGTAAAATTATGGTAAATTATGGCACAGGTAAACCGCGGACACTATCTGCATAGAGCAAAAGCGTCCCCAAAGCCGTTTTATAGCTTTGGGAACGCTTTCGTATCTTGACTGTGCTTCAATACTATTTTATTTCACTTTTCTTCTGGAAACTGCAAGCACTGCCGCGCCTGATACAAGCGCAAGCGCCATCAGTCCCGCGACTGGAGCCGGGTCCCCGGTCTTTACAGTACCGTTGTTATTGTCATTTCCGATATCTTCCCCTTGGTTTTCACCCTGGTTTCCTTCCCCGGGATCTTCAGTTTTCACTGCCAGACCTTCTTTCGCTTTTTTCAGCGCCGCCGCTGCATCGTCCACTTTCTGCTGGTCATCTTCGGATAATGTCTCATCTGCAAATACTGCCTGCGCCGATGCAAGCGCTGTGCGGAACACTGCCGCCGACTCTTCTGTATACCGGCTCAGATCTATTCCTGACACTTCATCCAGCAGGTCTTCCAATGCAGCCTTATCCGCTTTCATCCTCAGGTTCTCCATCGCTGTCACGAGCGCATCCCATGCTGCATCCACATCTCCCTGCAGTGCATCTCCGTCTGCCAGCACTTCCCTGGCTGCTGCAAGAGCGTCCGTGAATTCCTTCTGCCCTGCTTCCACGTACTTGCTCAGGTCGATCATACCTGCAAGCTCCACAGCCATCTCAAGGTCGGTCTTATCCGCTGTTTTCAGGTCCAGCGCATGGATCGCTTTAACCAGCTTGAATGTAGCGTCCATAACTTCGTCTCTTGTGGCATCCTCGTCTGCCATCACTGCTTCACCCTCTGCAATCGCTTCCTCAAAAAGCTTCTGTACAGACTCAACGCAGCTGTCCACATCGCCGTTTTCAACATGTTCTTTTGCCTTATCCAGGAAATATTCCAGGGTTGTCTTGCTGACTGTCTCTTTCTCCTCTTCGTAAATGCGCATGCCGTCAAAAATCATATACTGCCCATCCAGCTTCGTAAAGGTAACCGTATGCTCTCCTGCCGCCAGGTCGTATCTGCCATACAGATTAAGGGCGAACGCCTTCTTTTCGCCGCCGTTCGGCACTGAGGTATCGATGGTCACCGGTTCTTCCTCATCCACCTGGATGGAAATCCTTCCCTGATCCGTATTATATCCTCCGATCAGGTCAAATCCTGTGCCATTGAACGTAACCGTCACGCTCGCGCCATTATTCTTTGTATAATGGACCGTATCTTTATACTCATGGAATCCGGCGTCGTCTGCCGGGCGTCCGCTCTGAGAGCTCCATCCTTCTGAATACTGGAAAATATCCGCAGTGTCATCATATACCTCTTTCGGCTCTCTTCCGCTGACCGTGATCTCACAGGTTGCCTTTACGTCCGGGTTCTGCGCATTGAAGAATGTAACGGTCGCTTTCCCTTCCTTAAGGGCTACGATATCATATGTACTCCCTGTCCCCTCGCGGAGCTCTGCAACCGATGCATCACTGATCTCTACATCAAGGTCAGACATGCGGATTCCACTGTACTTAATGATCCCGCGGTCCCCGACGCTTTCTAATGTAAGAGAATCTTTATTCAGTGTGATCTCTGTGCCGTCCTGGTTCTCCTGGAATTCATGGACTGCTTCCAGCTGCTCGTACTGATCCGGATCGATCTGTCCGAATACATTCACTTTTACATCCAGCCCGATCACGTGATCTCTGGCCAATGCTCCGTCCACAACATTAACCACTTCATCTACGTTCTTATGGTTAATGCCGCTGCATCCCCAGCCGTTGGACCAATTACTCCTGCTTCCGAGCGGTCCAAACATGAAGTTCTGGCAGTCTGTTGTACCGGCCGCCCAACGTCCGTCGACTGAATAACTGTCAAGCCCTGTACATTCTCCTGCGGTATAATCAGTGTACTCTGTCACCTTCTGATATTTTGCACCTGTACCTCTGTTAAATGTTACAATGCTGTACGGGTTCCCAGCTTTTGCCGCATTTGCAAGTGTTGATACATTGTATTCAAGGCTCATGTCAAGCTGGCTCCCTGCTCCGCTGTGATAAAATCCGTCGAACCACCATCCGGCGATCTTGTCGCCGTAGTGGAGGGACCACCACTCAACCATCTCGGACAGTACCTTACGCGCTCTCTGGCTCGGCACGCCGTCTGTTCCCGGTGTATAATCAAACACCTCTTTTGTCACAAGATAATCTGAAAAATATCCGTATCCGTTCGGATCGCCTGTCTCATCCCAGCACGCGCTGTGAGGCGGGTTGGACGGCAGATAAAGCATTACCTTGATTCCGTATTTTGCAAGCGCGTCCGCCATCTTCATCGGAAGGTCATTCTCATAGCTCGTTGTCTTCGGATTCTTTTCGCCTTCTTTGATAAATCCGGCTTCTCTCATATATTTATCATATACATCGTTAGGAGCGCAGTAGCTTCCTGAATTCTGTCCGAGTGTAATGATGACATATTTCGCGCCGATCGCATTGACCTGCTCAGCATATGCCTCTGCGTCAAACTGTCCGACGAATTCATCCCATGTCATCGCGTTGCGGTCCCACATTTCTTCCGGGGAAGTATACACGTGGGAAAGATTGAAGTAATTGGACAGGAAATGATGGGAAAGTCCGAATCCGGCCTCATGGAACCAGTCTGTAAGCGGATTGCCTTCTGTCGCCTGAACCGGAGCTGAAGTTGCCGGCGTCATGACAGCTTCACCCTTATTCCCGTTTACGTCTGCCGGAGTAATTTCACATTTCAGGTATTTCCCCACATAGTCGTCCAGAAGGATCACCGTCTGAGTGCAGATACCGGAAAGCTTCGTATATTCTCCGTCAGCTGTATCAGCGATGTACCACTGATATTTCGTGTCGCCTTCCGCGTCATTGTCCGGATCCTCAAATGTATACTCTGCTTTGAGCATTCCTTTTACATGAGGCTCTGCCCCCAGCTTTTCCGACATATTTGTCACGGAAAGATCCGTAGCTGCCGGGCTCTCATTCTCGCCTGCCGGAAGCGCAAATGACGTCTCGGATGTCACGCCCTGATATGTAACCTTCACTGTGACCGTCTTGTCCACATTCTGCAAATTTTCAAGCGGATCAAATGTGAAGACCGCCTTTTTCTCAGACGCCTCGAACTGATATCCCGTGATCGTTACGTCCGTCTCTTCTCCGTCAATTTCAAATGTCAGGTCAAAATCTTCCTGTCCCGGAGTCTCGTCGCCCGCCACTGTCACAGTCAGGCTTCCATTAGAAGCTTCAACTATTTCAAAAGCCGGCTCCACGTAAGCCAGTTCCTGGATCTGCTCCTGAGTCAGAGCCGTATCATAAAGCCTGAGCTCGTCGAGCGCACCCTTGAAAGCATGCTGGCTGTACAGCGAACCGCTGCTGTTACAGTCCATTCCGATATACATATGTTTATCAGACGATGCAAAATCTGCTGACGGGAAATTGGTCCCCGAGTAAATATTCTCTCCGTTCACATATACCGTTACATTTGAGCCGTCCCTGGTAACCGCGACATGCTCCCACTTCTCAGTCTCCATAACGGATGATGTAGAAAATTCTTTAAAGTTGCTGTTTGATCCGCCATTGCTGACAGAAAAAGCATGATAAACAGAGCCGTTCTTGACCATCATTGCGAGCTGGTCGCTGACATTACCGCTCCATGCTCTGGCAAATATAGCCTGTCCGTCTGCTGCCCCGCTGTCCTGTCTGACCCATCCTGCCATGGTGTATGCGTTTGTGGGCTGGAATTCTGTTCCCAGATCAATATAATTCGTCCCGTCGAACTTGAGAGCCTGCCCGTTGTCCCCTACAGACGAGGTCAGCTGCCCTGCGTTTCCTCCCAAATCATATGCTGTTCCATTGACCTGATTAATGACCTGACCATCAGCCAGTGATTCCATGTCAAAGTAGAATAATGGCTGCGGATCAGATGCCGGATCCTCTGCCGCCTGAACAGGCGCGGGCAGCGGCACGCTCGCCGCCAGCATCGCGCAGGCTGCTGCGGCTGCAATACCTTTTGCTGTCACTTTTTTCCTGTTTTTCATTTTTTTCCTCCTTCTTCACAATAATTTAGCTAGTCTAATTATACCGGGCAGAATCTCAGAAACAAATACATTTTTTTGACTTCATCATGTGTAATTATTTTACACTTGCAGCATGCACATCCCCTGACATCGTTAAAAAAGAGGATGTCCCTCAAGCCGTTTTACAGCTTCAGGGACACCCCCGTGTCTTGTTCACATTCCCGCGATATTCACATCACCGTGATATTATTTTGCTCTTCTTCTGGATACTGCCAGAACTGCCGCGCCTGATACAATCACAAGCATCATCAGTCCCATGACCGGAGCCGCGTCGCCGGTCTTTGCAGCCTTGTTCACAGAATTTCCGCTGTTGGTATTTCCGTTATTCTGGTCTGCATTTCCCGTACCGGATGTATTTCCGTCATTTCCGGAAGTATCGTTATTATTATTTCCGCCCTGGTCTCCATTGCCCGGATTCTGTCCGTCCTCGCTTCCGTCCGCTTTTGCAGCCAGGCCGTCTTTCGCTTCTTTCAGCGCTGCCACTGCATCATCCACTTTCTGCTGATCTGCTTCGGATAATGTCTCGTCCGCAAATACCGCCTGTGCGGATGCAAGGGCCGTGCGGAATGCTGCAGCTGATTCCTCTGTATACCGGCTCAGGTCAAGTCCGGCTGCTTCGTTCAGAAGATCTTCCAGCGCGTCCTTGTCAGCTTTCAGTCTCAGGTTCTCCATTGCAGTCACAAGTGCATCCCATGCTGTATCCACATCACCCTGCAGTGCATCGCCGTCTGCCAGCACTTCTTTCGCTGCTGCAAGGGCGTCTGTGAATTCCTTCTGTCCTGCTTCCACATACTTGCTCAGGTCGATCATATCGCCCAGCTCGACTGCCATCTCAAGGTCTGTCTTGTCCGCTGCTTTCATATCCAGAGCGTGGATTGCTTTCACAAGCTTCAGAGTAGCGTTCATGACTTCGTCTCTTGTGGCGTTCTCGTCTGCCATCACTGCCTCGCCCTCTGCGATCGCTTCCTCAAAGAGCTTCTGTACAGACTCAACGCAGTTGTCCACATCGCCGTTTTCCACATGTGCTTTCGCACTGTTCAGGAAGTATTCCAGAGTCTTCTTGCTTACTTCTTCCGGCTCTTCCGGAGTCTGCGGTGTCTGCAGCTCCTGGATCTCTTCTTCTGTCAGAGCCACATCATAGAGATACACTTCGTCCATTGCGCCGTTAAAGATATGGTCTCCCTGAAGTCCTGTTCCGCTGCTGTTCCAGCCTGCGCCCACGAGCAGATCTTTCGTGTTGCCTGCAAGATCCAGTCCGGAAGCATTTCCTGTCACATTGTGAAGCACGCCGTTGTTATATACCCTGATCGTATTGCCGTCACATGTCACTGTGATCTGTGTCCATGTATTGACCGGCACGTATGACACATTGTTGAAATCAAACAGGGAACCGCCGTTCGCGCCGTCGTTGTTTTTCACGTCAATATTGTAGCCGCTGTTGCGGATCGCAACATAAAACTCGCCCGCGCTGCTTCCTGTGTATCCGCGGCCGAAGATCTTATGGTTGCGGTTATCGCCTGTCGTCGCCACGTTCACCCATGCTGCCACGGTAAACTCTCCGTCAACCTGATACTCATTGCCCAGGTTGATGTAGTTGCTGCTTCCGTCGAATTTCAGTCCCTTGATTCCATTGTCAGCTTCTACCTGTTCTACCGCGCCGTTAAAGTCAAAGGTCTTTCCGTCTGCCTGGTTCGTCACCTTGCCGTCTGTCACTTCGTTCATGTCAAGATAAATGATCGGCCTGGACGCGTCATACTGTCCGAGATAGCTTTCCGCGCTCTCTGCAACCAGTTCATCTGTCAGAGCAGTGTTGTAAAGAGAAACTTCATCCATCTTGCCGGAGAAGAATGCCGTGCGGTCTCCTCCTGCATGGTTCGTCATTGCTCCAAGGTATACGGTGTTCAGAGAATCAAAGGTTCCCAGTCCGGATACCGTGTCTTCTGCCTCAAGCTTTCCGTTCAGGTACAGCCTGAAGTCATCGCCTTCGCGGACAACCGCTACCTGGTTCCACACGTCTGCGGTCAGCGTATTCTCTGTTGTCAGCTCTGCTTTTACATCCCCTGTGCTGTTACTTGTGCGGAATGTCACTTTGCCGTCTTCCATGTACAGGCCGAAGTCGTTTTCCGGTACTTCTTCCTGTCCCGCGCTCAGCAGGGCCTGGACGCCTTCCAGGCTGGACGGGCGTACAAACATGCTGATGCTGTATGTTTCCATGCCGCTCAGGATGGATGCACCGAGATCCGCATATGCATTGTAGGATGAATTGAAGATCGCGCTTCCGTTCTTTCCTGTTCCACCCGCAAAGTTTACATTCGATGTCTTTGCATCCTGGCCTGCAATATCCGCTTTCAGCGTATTGTCATCCACGCTGTCCATCGCATAATGCGCGATATATCCGTAGACAACTTCCAGTTTCGTCTCATCCATCACATTTCCGTTCCTGGATGTATCTTTTACATTTGCGATTGTAAGTTCATAAGTCTCCATTGCCTGAAGGGCTTCTGTTGTCAGTGTAACTGCTTTTCCGTCAGAATCTGCCGTGATCTCCGCTTTCAGGACTTTACCGCCATTGTTCAGGCTGTAATTGTCTGCATTTTCTGCTGTCTCCTGATCTACTACTTCTGTGAACTGGATCTGGATCTCTGTGTCTGACTTCACGGCAACGGACTCAACAGCCGGTTTCACCTCGTCTGCCAGAGTTGTCACTCTGCATTCGTCACTCTTCTGTCCTGTCACACCGGATACAATCGCTTCTACTGTGTAGACATATTCTGTACCCTCAGCCACCTCTGTATCTGTCCAGGAGTTGGTCATTGTTGTTGCCGCAAGTTCTCCGTTGCGGTATACGTTGTAGCCGTCGATCGTCACTGCCGGATTGTCATTGACCTCGCCGTTCTCGGTCAGTTTGATATCCACGTCTTTATCCCATGTCAGGTCAACCGAATTCTCTGTTACATTAGAAGCTGTGACATTTGTCACTTTTCCGACTTCCAGTGTCACATCCGGCACTTCACTCTCGTCATAAATCGTGTAGTAAGTAAAGCTCATCGGCGGAAGTGTTACTTCAAGCTGTACATTTCCGTTTGAATCAATGTCTTTAATCTCAGCTGTCACGCCTTCTCTTACAAATGCAGCTGTACCTGTTGTCTCTCCTGTGACATCCGGGAGACGGTAATTGCCTTCTTCTGCCGGGATCCAGTCATAGTTCGGCGGGTACGCTCCATATCTGTGGACATTTTTGCCCAGGGAATCTTTCAGCGGCACTGTCGGATAATTCAGATTCGTCAGGCCCGTATAATACATGGGCACTGTGATCGTCTCTGTCCGCTCTTCGTCTGTCTGGTTATATACCCAGAGCAGGCCCTTCTCGCCGTCGTTCTTTGCATTGACATGATACAATGTATCCATCTTGATTCCTGTAGTCCTGTCACTTTCATCGTATGCTGCCTGGGTGATATGAACCATATCTGAATTTACGATTCCACGGTATCTGTTATAGAAATCAACCCATTTATTACAGATATCCTGTGTTCCTTCGTCAAACAGGGCAGTTCCTCTGAAGTCAGAAGCAACGCCGTTGCCGAGGTACTGTGCCATTACCCAGTTGTAATCTTCCATGTGCTCGCTGAACGGCTGGAATGCTGCCGCGTCACCGCCGCCGTGATAGTTTGCAAACGGCACATGAGACCAGCTCATTGACATGGATCTTGCATAAGATGCATTGTACATGATCTGGCGGCCGTAGATCAGCTGCTCATGACGCGGCTGGCTCCATGCTGCCTCCTCATATCCGATGCCGCACTTATTGCTTCCGTTTACATAATACCAGGCCGGAACTTTGATATATACGCCCATGTCGCGGAAGGTGCCGCACAGCATGCGCACCGCGTTCTCCCACTGCTTCACGTTGGAATCGAAGAATCCGTTGTGTACAGCATACTTGGAAGCATCGCCTGTCGCTGTATCTATTCCTTCCGGATCCGGATCTGTCTCTTTGTCCTGATTCACATGGTCATGTCCGTGGTTGCAGTATGTTCCCGGATACGCGCCGTCGATCTCAACTGCATCCAGGCCGGTATATTTTACAAAGTATTTGAAATTATCCCAGTAGTCGTCAAATGCTGCTGACGCCATACACCATGTATCCCACTGGCCTACATCGTTATTTCCGTAATCATATCCGCCGCTGTACTGACCTCTTGTGTACTGCGCCTGATAGATCCCGATGTCAATGCCCTTGGAATGCGCATAATCAACCAGTTCTTTGTACTGATCCAGGACTGCCTGGTCTCTGCTCAGCATCTGGGATGAGCTGTCCGGAGCGCTGTAGGACTGGATGATCATGTCAAATCCAGCCTCTGCGGCATGGTCGATCTTCTCCTTTGTCAGGGACTCTGTATTGTGGAATGTCAGCGGGTTGTCCGTGATCCATGGGAACAGGTTCCTGTACATGCCCATGCGCTCTCTCATCTGCAGTTCAAACCAGTAGGTACTGAAGATCATCTCATAAGTATCAAAAGATTCGAATGTCTGATCTGTCGTCAGGTCATATGCAGGACCCACATCATAACATGTATGGTTCATCCCTGTAAGCCCCTCAAACGGCGTGCCTTTATTCTCATTCTCCGCACACCGGCACGGAAGGCTTCTTCCTACCGGGAGCGCTGACTGGTCGCCGCACAGATAGCTTGTCTCCAGAAGCAGCAGGTCATCCATATCGGAATTGCCGTTTAATACTTCCGGAGCCATGCGGCCGATCATGACCTGCTCAGCGCCTGTGTTGGTAACTTCGACCCTCTTTTTCATTGCCGGTATGTTGTCATACATCTCATAGATCACTTTGATCCTGATGCCCTGATAAACTTCCGGGAATTCGTCCGGAGCAGAGAAATTGAATTCCACGTGGACCCCTTCCGGCGGCCATTCACCGGCCGTGGGATCGCCGTACTTTTCATTCGGCGTCCACTCGAACGGGATCTCGCATTCCTGGCTGACCTCATATCCGTCAAAGACAAATGTATTCTCTGTTGTTCCGGTTCCGCCTACATAGTAGTAGTCCGGCGCGATCTTGATGGCGCCGTCCGGTATGTACAGCTTGTTGTCCATTGACGCGATAGGGTCATTTGTCACCACGATCCCGCTGTCATCATAGATTTCGTCATACGTCTCGTCATACAGGCCCAGGTATACTTCCGGGACTGCTTCTTCTTCCAGAAGTTCTTTTTCCACATATTCGTTGTAGTAACTCTGCGTATAGAACTCCGTGCCTCCTGCTTCCGGGATCTTGAACTCCCTTGTAATGATCCCGTTGCTGACTGTGAGCACACCGTCCTGCTCAGCTGCCTGGGCAGGGAGATTTTCCGTGGTCTCAAGCCAGTGTTCTTTGCCCTGGATGGCTTCTTCAAGGCCTTCTACCACTGTACCGTCTTCCCGCGTGTACGGAGTGGCGATCCAGGGATCATCCGACTGAGCCGGATCAGCTGCCCGGACGGGCAGCGCCGGGAGCACAAGCGCCGCGGACATGGCTGCCGCCAGGAATCTCTTTCCTCTTTTCTTCATAGATTTTCCCTCTCTTTCATTATAGTTAGTCTTATTATACTTTTTTCGCGGCGGTTACCGAACCCACTTTTTTTACTTCCTGATGTGCATATTTTCAACTTTTTATACACAAAAGATGATTTTTATCCACAGTATACATAATAAAATCCGGGACTGACCTTCCATGATCTGTCCCGGATTTCCTATAAGGGCTTTGACCTGTTTTCAGTTAATTATCTTGTTCTTTTTCTGGATACTGTCAGTACCGCCGCGCCTGATACAAGCACAAGCGCCATCAGTCCCATAACCGGTGCTGCATCACCGGTCTTTGCAGCCTTGTTCACAGAATTTCCGCTGTTGGTATTTCCGTTATTCTGGTCTGCATTTCCTGTACCGGACGTATTGCTTCCATTGTCCGCATCAGATGTATTTCCGCCGGCGCCGTTATTATTATCACCGGTATTTTCGTCTGCTTTCGCGACGAGTCCGTCTTTCGCTCCTTTCAGCGCATCCACTGCATCGTCCACTGTCTGCTGATCATCTTCAGACAATGTCTCGTCCGCAAAGACTGCCTGCGCGGATGCAAGGGCTGAACGGAATACTGCCACAGACTCTTCTGTATACTGGCTCAGATCCAGTCCTGCCGCTTCGTTCAGGAAATCTTCCAGAACGTCTTTGTCCGCTTTCATTCTCAGATTTCCGATTGCGTCTACAAGCGCGTTCCATGCCTCATCTGCTCCCGGCTGCATTGTATCGCCGTCAGCGAGCACTTCTTTTGCTATTGCAAGCGCATCCTTGAATTCCTGCTGTCCTGCTTCTACATAATCCGTCAGGTCAATCATCTCTGCCAGTTCCACTGCCATCTCAAGGTCAGTCTTGTCTGCTGCCTTCATATCCAGCGCGTTGATCGCCAGCATCAGCTTTCTGGATGCATTAATGACTTCGTCTCTTGTTGCATTTTCGTCAGCCATCACTGCTTCGCCTTCGGCGATCGCTTCCTCAAAGAGCTTCTGCACAGACTCTACACAACTGTCAACATCGCCGTTTGCGACATGCTCTTTTGCTGTATTCAGGAACCGCTCAAGAATCGCCTTGCTGGCCGGTTCTGTCTCAGCGAACTCATCGTACAGGTCTTTGACCTTTTCGTCCGTGATCGGCGTGTTGTAGAATACGATCTCATCCATCACGCCTTTGAACTGTGCAGTCGGCTCTCCTCCGGCATTGTTGTTGTAGCCGCCGAACCAGCTTGCATACGGAGTTCCGGTCTGATCGATCCCTGCTTTGGTCTCTTCAGCTGCTTTCACTCCGTTCAGGTATAATGCGAATGTATCTCCGTTTCTTACAACAGCGAACTGATTCCACTGTCCGGCCTCAGCTAATGCGGAACCGCTGTTCAGTTCGATTACGATCTCATCCTGAGAATCCACGCCCGGATAAGATCCTTTTCCGTTATTAATCACGAATTTGAGCACGCCGTCCTCAACATACAGATTCCATCTCCAGCCGTCGTATGAATCTCTCTGCTGTCCGATCAATGTCTGGTTTCCTTCCACTGATTCCGGTCTGAACCAGCCGCTGATAGAGTACTCATTCATCGTGCTGACAATATCTCCTGCATTCACATAGTTTCCGACACCGTCAAAAGCAAGTCCTTTTCCGGAAACGCCTTCTGTTCTTTCCACCTGGCTGCCATTGATCACACCATCAACGCCGTTAATGGAATCTACTGCAGTATTACCGTCTTCCTCTTCGAATCTGAACTCTCTCAGATATCCGAAGACAAAGCTCATTCCGCTGTTTGCCGCGATTGCATTTCCTGCCAGGTCTGTCACATTGCTTACTGTCACACTGAGCTCTACAAACGGTGTCAGCGCTGCAGCAGATGTCAGAGTTACTGTGTGGGACGCACTGTCATATACAGCCGCCTGTGCCGCCGTTCCTGCGATCGTGTAGTTCGCTGCGTCCGCTGCTGTTGTTTCATCCATTGCCTCGTTGAATGTCACCTGTACCTGAGTGCCGGAAATAGCTTTCACTGCTGTGATCTCCGGCGCTGTCTGGTCTGTCACGGTGCTGACCTCAATAGATGCCGCTTTTCCGGCTACCGTATTGTGAACTGCTGCCACTTCATAAGTATAATTCTGGTTTTCTTCTACTGTTATATCTGTATAGCTGTTCTCGAATGTTTTTCCGATGTATTCGCCGTTTCTGTATACGTGATACTCTTTTACATCTCTGTCATTCATCTGGACTGCATCCCATGTCAGAGCTGCCTGATCAGAAGAAGCCTCGCTCACTGCCAGGTTCTGCGGCGTCGGAATGCTGTCGCTGCTGCCGATGTCTTCCGGGACATCCGCCGGATCATAGACGGTAAGCCATGTATATGTATTGGGCTCCATGGTCAGTTCCACTTCGATATTTCCATTGCTGTCAATGGTATATTCCTGTCCGTCCATGTCACCGATGCATACATACGCTGTCTGATCCGTGGGCACTGCTTCCACTTCCGGTATATCTGGAACGCCCGGCGTATAGTCTTTGCCGCTGCATTCCATTAATCCGACAGGTCCTGACGTGCGGGTCGGCTCTGTAATACGGTAGTGTGAGCCTTCCAGCGGCGCCGGAGCTGCGTCCATATCCGTCAGCCCTGTATAGTAGAGCGGGATCGTCACTTTCTGGGTAACCGTCTCGCCGGTCTGGTTAAAGAATGCTGCCAGGCCTTTCTGGGTGCTGTCTGCTGACACATGGATAAATCCGTCGATCGCTTCTGTCTTATTACTGTTGATGTCAACCGGGAGCGGAGGCGCGATATGAATAATATCCCCGCCTAAGATATCCCGGTATTTGTTGTAGAATTCGCCCCAGGTCTCCATAACATTCTGGGACGCGCCTTCCTGATACAGGCCGTTGCCGCCTCTGTAAGATCCGACAACTCCTGAGAGCATATTCATGCCGACCATAAAGTCATATTCCATGATCTTCTCATTATATGGCCAGAAGGAAGAATCAGAGCTGCCCTGATACGGGGAAAGCGGAACAAGCGTCCATCCCATTGACGGAAGCTTTTCAAATGTTCCGTAATAGGACATTGACCTTCCATAAATCAGCTGCTCCAGAGGAGTCACGTTAAATCCTGCCTCCACATATCCCATAACACCCATGCTGGCGCCTGCCATATAGTGCCAGTCAGGAGCATTGATGTATACATTCCGCTCTCTCAGTTCTCTGTAGTAATCACGCACGCCTGCTTCCCACTGCTTCACTACGGAATCCTCGATTCCTTCATGGCCGCCGTGGTCTGTGTGCTCGCACAGTGATCCCGGATAGCTTCCGTCGATCTCCAGACAGTCAAGTCCGGTATTATCCACAAAAGTAAGCGTGTTCTGCATCGTTGTGCGGGATGTCTCGGAGCTGATACACCTCATTGTGTTCCAGATTCCGTTGTGGGTCTCGCCGCCGCCGCGGGCTGTCAACATCATATACGCGCCTACCAGGATGTCCTTTGAATGTGCATAGTCAATGACTTCTTTATATCTCGCCATGTATGCGGGATCCGTGTTTTCCGTATCAATCCCTGATCCGAAAGACATCAGCACCATTGTAAAGCCTGCATTTGACGCCTGATCGATCGCATTCCTGAGGGTAGCCGGATCAGAGCTGATGCAGTGGTAGATCAGAGGAGCGTCCTGAGTCTGCGGGAACAGGACACGGTACATTTTCTTCGCTTCCAGGGTCTGCCACTCAAAATAGCTGGAGCTTCTGAACTGCTCATACAATTTATAGGATGTAAATGTCTCGCCCTGTTTCAGTCTGTAATTCGGCCCGAAGTTCTTATAGTCCAGTCCCTGCATGCTGGTCTGGTTATTGGTTGCAATCGCATAGCTGCTGAGAATCGTGCCGGTACCGTCATTGTTGTCCTGCCACTCCTTGAAAACATACTGGCCGTTGTTACGGTCATGGTTATGATTTCCCATATTCATGTCAGAATCCATAAGGAGCGCGTCCTGAAGTCCTGTCAGAGTCGGAAGTACTTCTGTGCTCATCCTGTGGACGATCACATCTTCAGCACCCTCGTTCGTCACATTTACCACCTTGGAGATGACCGGGATGCCGTCATAAATCTCATAGCGCACCTGCACCTTTACTCCTGCATACTGTGGAGCAATATCATCCGGAGCTTCAAAATCCACTACGAGCGCTTTGCCTTCTGCCGGCCATTTCGTATCCTTCATGGACGGCGGTGACATCCTCTCGTCATACTCCCAGTGATACGGAGCCTGTGTGCTGTTCTCTACCGTGTATCCCGCATACTGGAATACAGGAAGTGAATCATCCACGCCGCCTACGTAGCACGGATAATCTGTATCGCTCTCCCCGTCCTCGTATTTATCGTTCAGGGTAATGCGCACGTCTGCCTGAAGCTGATCCTCGTCGATCATGCCGATTCCTGTATAAAGGTTCTCATATCCCACTGTCAGGAAATTCTGTTCCAGGTCAAATGTCCTTTTCACCAGTCCGTTCTGCATAACGACCTTGCCGTCTTCCTCTGTGATCGAGGACGGAAGATCCGCTTTGCCTTCAATCACCCAGTATTCCATGCCACTTCGCGCAGCGTCTCCCTGAAGGTCTGTGGCAGCGGTATATGTATAGGAAGACGCCAGGTTATTGACACCCTTTTCATTTACCACGGCTCCTGCCGGGATGGTGTATGTATAAGTTGCATTTGATTCCAGCTTCTCCTCAGGCGTAATAACCAGAGTCTCTGTTCCCTCGATATCGTTGCTCGTATCTTCTACAGCCATATCCGCGCTGATCGGATTTCCTTCGCTGTCCTGAACGCTTACCTGCTCGCTGCCCAGGATGACTGCCATATTGTACATGATTTCCAGTCTGCCGGAAGCACTGATCATCTGTCCCTCTGCCGGGCTCACTTCATTGACCTCCGGGGGAACGCTTTCAAGGATTCCTTCTGTATACGCCTTAAGCTGCTCAGCTGTCAGCGCTTCATCATAGATCCTCACATCGTCGATCCTTCCTTTGAAGGCATGTCCGCTGAAGATGCCGTCTCCGGCCGCGTTATACCCGCATCCGATCAGCATATTCATCGGATTGGTCCGCTGGTCCACAGAAGAGCCTGTTCCCTTGGAAGCCAGCTGCCCGTTGATATAGAGGCAGGATTCATCCGGCGTATTGGTCACCGCGAAGTTCACCCACTCGCCAAACGGAACTGTCCCTGCTTCTCCGTTTACTCCGCCGCCGTCAAGCGCGACTTCTACTTCGCCCTGGCGGTCGCCGCGGATTGCCACATAAAACATATGCTCCGCTACAGTCGTGCGATCGCGGCCGAAGAGCTTGTTCATGTTATTGACTGCATCCGGCTGCAGATATACCCATGCTGACAGGGTGAATACATTGTTGATCTCCGGATTGCCGATATCCGCATAGCTGTCACTGCCGTTGAACATGATGGATTTTCCATAGATACCGAAGTCGTCTACAGAAGCTCCTCCGTAGATCGGATATTCGGTTCCGTCTGTCTCGTTGACGATCACTTTCTGACCCTCAAGGTCACCGGAGCCGTCTTTGATCTCATCCATTGTAAATTCATACAGAGCGTCCGGAAGCTCCACTTCTTCTCCGCCGCCCTGGTTTTCTGCCTCTGCGAGCGTCTTGATCTCATCTTCTGAGAGAGCGCGCGTGTAGACTTTCAGGTCGTCCATAGCGCCCTTGAACATGTGATCCGCAAACGGAGCGGTTCCTTCCGCATTCCAGCCCGCGCCGACCAGAAGCTCTGCTTTCTGCCAGTCCGGATCAATCTCGCCGGCTGTCTCTGTCTTCACTGCCTCTCCGTTTACATACAGAGTTTCTGTTGTTCCGTCCGTGGTCACAGCCACATGCTGCCACTCGTCAAATGCCACGATGCCCTCGCCGGACCCCAGCCACTCCGGAATCTGTGCTTCTAATTTTCCGTTGTTTCTCACCTGAAGCGCAACATCGTTTTCATTCGGAACCGTTGTCCGGCTCCTGCAGATAATCCTGCTCAGCCCGTTCGGCTGCGGGTCAACCTTTACCCATGCCGCGATAGTCGCCTGATTATCCGGGATCTGATAATCGGTCCCCAGATTCAGATAATTCGTGCTGCCGTCAAACAGCAGGGCCTGTCCGTGCCCCTCCTTGCCTTCTGTCAGGGACGGATTGTTCCCTTCCACCTTGAATGCCATGGAATCCGCATTGTTGATCACAGCACCCTCTGCCATGGAATCCATGTCAAAATCCAGGAGCAGCCCGTCATCAACCGCATACGGCACAGGCGTCCCGCCTGCATCCTCCGCCGTTCCGGCGGCATACACTGTCATGCCGCTCACGCACATGCTTCCTGCAAGCGCCAGTGCCAGTGTCTTTTTGAATCGTTTCAAAATTCCTTCCCCCTTTCGGTGATATTATGAATATTCTGTGAATATTATACATTTCACACAGACAATTTTCGATGCACTTTTTTTACTTCGGCATGTGCATTTTTTGTACTGCTCTCAGTTAACTTCCGCTTCCAGCCAGCTTCTGCTGCCGGATGCTTACAACTGAAGATGATTATGCCCTGCCCAAAAGCGCAAAAAAAAACATCCTCCCGGGGATCAGCAGGGGCTTCCGCCCCAATCCCTAAGAGGATGTTCTGTCTTATTCTCCTTTTCTACGCTCTCACGAGATGCACGGCAAAGGCTTCCCACTCTCCCTGCGGCCGGATCTCAAATCCGTCCTCTCTGATTGTCAGCCTGCCTTCTTCTCCGATGCACTCCTTGATCTTCCACTCCCCTTCCGGAAGCTCTCCGCAGAGTTTCTCCGGCGGCCGGGCAAACGCATGGCAGACCAGAAGGATTTCCTCATCATTTCTGCTCCGCAGAAGTGCCTGCATTCCTTTAAGATGATGATGGTTGTCCGTACTCTCGCGGAACAGGACAGACCGCCCGTCTTTTATAATCGGTTTCACCTTCTCATAGAAAGCGGCAGCTTTCTTTACCTCATCCCATTGTTTGTCACTCAGTTTTGTAATCTCTCCTGACAGGCAGAACCGCCCCAGCATTGCAGATGCCAGCCGATAACGGATCTCCCGGATCGAAAGTTCCGGAGATATGACTGCCCATACCTGACTCTGCCGCGGCAGGATCAGGCGCTGAAGATCAGCCGCAATATACGGGATCTCATCACACTCATGCGCGTCTGAGAAGGAACTCATGGCAGTAAGCTTCATCATCGACGGCTCCAGCCTGTGTCCTCCTGAAGCACAGTTTTCTATCACAAGGTCCGGGAGCTCGCTCCGTATTTTCCGGTAGAACGCGCGCACAGCTTCCATCTGGGCGCGAAGGCCTTCTCCGGGGCTCTCTGCCCCGTCACATCCGTATCCGATCGAACCGTTATAATCTACTTTCAGGTAACTGATTTCATTCTCCCTGAGGAAATCAATCACCTTCTCTGTCAGGTACTCCGTTACCTCCGGCTGTCTGAAGTCCCAGAATCTCCGGATCTTCCCGGTCTGTATCACCTGGCCGTTCCTGTGAAGATGCATGGGATCCCAGGAGCCGCTGTGTACCTTCGCTCCCTGCGTGGTCACCTCGAACTCCATCCAAATCCCCATTTTCAGCCCGCGGTCTCCCATTTCACGGGACAGCTGCCGCAGCCCCTGGGGGAATTTCTTCGCATCATATTCCCAGTCCCCATTGCTCCCCTGGGGATCATGGTCTTCTTTCTCTTTGCTGCTCCATCCCGCGTCAATCACCACATAGGAAACCGGCAGATTTTCCACCTTGTCAGCGATCGCAAGCATGGAATCATGAGTCGGGTTCCCCCAGGACGTACACCATTCATTGAATATCATGGGCAGATCTTTTTCACATTCCAGCTGTGCGTCTGCATATTTATGGAACATGTCCGTGATATTCTGGCACACATCCCACAGGCTCTCCCCGCTCACGCTCACATATGCCCCGGGCGCTGTAAATGACTCTCCCGGTCCGACCTCTTTCCACCATCCGCCGAACTCGCAGTCAGCAAGCCCGCCTGACAGTGAATAACAGTCCCCGTCTCTTGAAAATTCCATCTGCCACGAAGATCCAGCCTCGATCTGGGCAGCCCAGTATGTATGGTGTTCTGTATCTTCCACACAGCCAAACGGGAACCAGCGCTTGACCGGGTGAGATCCCAGCCCGCCGTATCTCTCGCTCTCCGGAAATCCTCGGAACCAGGAGCTTTCCAGGTTCAGTTCCTCCACTGTATCCACACAGTGTTTGCCTTCCAGGCTCCACCCGCCGCGGAACCTGTGCAGTTTCAGCTTATAGGGCGCGTCGTCTTTCTGGAACGGACTTAAGTTGTCCAGGGAAAAACTGGTCAGCATATCCAGTACCATCGGTCTGTCTGTAAGATTCTGAAAACACGTCTCGATCTCAATGCCTTTTTCACCTTTGGTATATGTAACTGTATGACGCACCTCATATCCTTCATCAGCTTTCAGCCGCGTTGCAATTATAATCTGTTTTTCATTTTCAGTCTTCGACTGACTGACATATTTCAGCCGTTCCGTACTCTCGCCATATTTCAAAGTGTTTCCCGCGCCGTTCCCCTGGGCATGATGCCGAAGCGACAGATGGCACAGGCTTCCCGGTTCCCAGGCGCTGCATGTCAGATCACGGTGACGCAGCCGGCTCCGCCTTTCCTGATAACAGGTCTCTTCCCCGCCTGGAATCAACACCATGGCAATATGCCCGGAATCTGTTTCGCGGATATAGCGCAGCATCATATCGCCTAATACATAATCCTGATATAACACTTTTTCACTCATTTCTGCCCTTCTCCACTCTTCTGTTCTTTATATTCACTCGGGCTCAGCCCGGTTTCCGCTTTAAACACCCGGCTGAAATACCGGCTGTCATTGTATCCGCACAGATCACTGATCTCGCTGAGTCTCATCTCAGGTTTTGTCTCGATCATTTCTTTCGCAAGTTCGATCTTCTTCCTTGTGATGTAGCGGCTCATGCTTTCCCCTACCTTTTTCTTGAAGATCCTTGACAGATATGTATAATTATAGCCAAAATGCTCTGCCACCTCTTCAAGGCTCTCGATCGTGAGATAGCGTTCGTTCACATAATCAAGAAGATTCTTTTCATCATCTTCTTCGTTCCTGTCGTCCTGGCATTCATTCAGTGACCGGAACTCCCGCATCAGATTTTCGAACAGCTCCTTCTCGGATACTGACACACAGATCCTTTCAATCATCTGCTGTCCCATATCATCAAGCAGATCCTTTTCGTGCCCCTTTTTGGAGAACTCCAGCAGTCTCAGCACATAGATACATATTTTCTCAACCGTTGCCTGAGGCGCGTGATTATTCTTCATATATTTAAAGATCGTCTCTACTTCATTCAAAAAGCTGCCCAGATCTGAATTGATATAATAATTTTTGATATACTGGTTCAGCTTCAGCTTCACGATCTCGATCATGTCGTTTCTGGATTTTTCTTCTTTTTCAAGATAAAAAATCCGCTGCTCTCCGATGACCAGCTTCTGTCTGATCACGTTTCTGAGTCTTTTTACATAATCCTGGAGTTCATTTCTGATAACAGCCCTCTGTCCGATACAGACATTGACAGGAAGTTCTGTCTGACGCGCCACAGACTCCAGCAGGAGCTTTGACATCTTGTCCGGATCAAATTCCCTGCTGTCACCGGCTTTGATCTCAATGATTTTCTGATTGACCGCGTTCTCGTCAATGATCATCCATTCTTCATCGTCAGGGCAGATCTCTGCCATGATCTCATTCCAGTGTATGTTTTTCATCCTGCATGCATAGAAATTATTTACTGCTTCATCCGTTGTATCATAGATGACATTTCCAAGGCAGACAATGCTCACATAGTATTCCTCTTCCACGTCTGATATCAGCTGATAATTGTCCGAGTAAGCAATCTGGCGCTTCCTTCCGGGCCCCAGATAGGAGAGGCGCTGTCTGATATCAAACAAGGTCTCTGCCAGAGCCTCGTCTTCCAATGGCTTCAGCAGATAATTAAACACGCTGTACTTGATCGCTTCCCTTGCATAAGTAAAATCCGAATACCCGGATATGATCACGATCACCGTGGAGGGATTGACCTGCCGGATCCTCCTGATCAGCTCCATGCCTCCCATCACGGGCATAGAGATGTCTGTAAAGACAACCTGCGGACGGAATTGTTCGATCCTGTCAATCGCTTCCTGTCCGTTCCCTGCCTTTGCCACGATCTCAAACGCGTCATCCAGGGACTCTATCCTCATACATATATTATTCAGGATTTTCTCTTCGTCTTCCACCACCATTGTCCTGATCCTGATTTTATCTATCATCGGAGTCACTCATCCTTCCTATTATTATCCGCCCTTTATTCTCTTCAATAAAATATATCATACCCTCGCCGAAGAATAATTTCAGCCTGACATATACATTCACCAGCCCCATGCCGTCAATCTGTCCGGACAAGATCTTCTCATTCTTGATCCCTTCTCTGCACTTGTTCATAATCTTTGCTTTCTCGTCCGGTGAAAAGCCTTTGCCGTTGTCAGTCACGCTGATCGTCCAGGTGCCCCCTTCCTCAGCCTCGCCTTTTATGATGATTTCCGGCTTCTGCCTGTCGCAGTATTTATACGCGTTTTCTACAAGCGGCTGTATGGTCAGTTTCGGGATCCTGCGGTCCATGATCTCCAGCGGGATATCAATATCTACCCGGCTCTCCGGGAAACGCTCTTTCATAATTTCAACATAATTCTCAACATAACGGATCTCTTCATATATATGAACTCCATCTCCGGCGTCAGCGGAAATATAACGGAACATGCTCGTCAGATTCATGCAGATCCGGTATATGTTCTCATTTCCCTGTTCTTCCGCCAGGCTTGCGATCATCATCAGAGTATTAAAGAGGAAATGCGGATGCATCTGTGCCTGAAGGGCAAGCATTTTCGCATGGACCTCATAATCTTTCAACGTGATGATCTGATTGAGAGAATCTTCCAGATTATCGCTCATCTCCTTCAGGGAATGAGACAGGAACTCAAGTTCATCAATGTCCGTTTCCACTGCTTCATAACCGATCCCCTCCTGAAGATTGATCCTGCGTACATGCTCGCAGATCTCCCGGATCGGCCTGGAGGTCGCCTCTGATGTCCTGTATGCTTTCCAGAGAATAATACCTATAAAACCGCAGCAAAGAATCAATGCTATAATCCAGAACTGATACAGCCGCTGAAAGCTGTCCCCTATATCCATGGTATACACGACGGTCAGCCTGTCATCGAAGATCTTCTCCACCATAATATAGCTGCCCTTATCGCGGAACGTCGTCTCCGTATCAGCCTTGACATACGTGCTCAGATCCATGCTGCTCTCTCCGTAGAGCATCGTTCCTTCGGTGTCAAATATATTGATCCGGACAGCCCCCTCCTCGCGGCTTCCCATCATCTCCGCGATATCATTGGCAAAATCCTGTTCTCCGATCTGGATTTCCAGCACCTCTCTGCCGTTCAAAAAAGGCTTGTTCAGGCTCATGCTCCTGCTCAGGGTAATATAGGATTCCCCTGCGGCCTCATCGGGCAGAACCTGCTTCAGATACTCATTCTCCGGCAGGAATTTCACTGTGGGCGTCTCGTCACGCACAAGACTGTCATAGGTATGTATACTGTTTCCATCGACTTCCCTGATATAATAATTCTGCCCCATCCAGATATAATACCGGTTCTGTACCACGATCCCGATATTATACCCCTTCTGGATCATGCGGTATCCCACCTGATACAAGGTGGAAAATGATTCCGAAATCCCTCTTCCCGCCTCATATGCCGCCGGAAGCTCCTTGATAGCCGCAGTCTTAAACGCCTCTGAATTCATCAGTTCCAGAGAAAAAGCGTTCATATCCTCAAAATAATTCTGAACATTTTCATTGATGCTTGAAATAAGCTGGTTCTGAGTGTTGCCTATATTCCTCCTGATCGTCGCTGACATAAATCCGAGAGTAATACCCAGCAGCACCACAAGATAGAGGACAAACCACCCTACATATGTCCGGAATAATTTCTGTGATAATGAACGCTTTTTCATAATTGACTTCTCCTGTGTGCTTACCCGATTCTTTAGTAATTTCTGGAAATACAATTATTATATCACGTTTTATTTATCTGTCATAACTTATTTATCTGTCTGTCTCCTGCGGAATTCATCCATATAGACAGTCTGGCCTGTAAGGCGGGATTCCTCTGCCGCGAGAGCCATCAGATGACTGTCCACTGACACCGCCGCGCTTGAAAGCGTGTATTCCCCATCTGTTTCCACAGTTTTCAGAAAGCCTTTCATAAACCGGTCGTCGCTTCCGCTGTGTCCTGAAGTTCCCACTTTGACAGTGTGATATGTTTTATTTCCTGTCAGGAAATCCCGCACTTCGATCTCATTTCTCTCCATATCACATACAATCTGGCCTCTTGTGCCCATGATATTCATGATACGGCTTCCCTCATACGTAAACGCGCACATCGTAAAGCTCACTGTCACGCCGTCTTCATACTGGAGATTAACGACCTGGTGATCCACGACGTCATTGTCGCACCGGTAAACGCATCTGCCATAAGGTCCTTTCTGCAGCGCGTCTTTGATCGCCTCCTGGGTTCCTTCCAGAGCGACTACTTTCCGGATCGTATCAGAGTACCACTCCTCATCCTCGCAGTAAATCTTCTTCGCGCTGTAAGGGCATGTGTCCTCGATCGCGCAGTCAAGCATGCAGTTGTGTCCCGCGCCCTCCGGCGCTTCACTCTCTTTGAAATGCTTCAGAGATCCGAAAGACGACACCGCGGTGCACCGCTTTCCGATCAGCCATGTCAGGATATCCATGTCATGGCATGATTTCTGCAGGATCATGGGGCTGGATTCTTTTGAATTTCTCCAGTTTCCCCGCACAAAGCTGTGCGCCTGGTGCCAGTATCCCACACACTCGATATGCTGTATGGACACAATGTCCCCGATCACCCGTGAATCCACCACTTCTTTCAGCTTTGTATAAAAGGGCGAATATCTCAGCACATGGCAGATAGTCAGTGTCCTGTGGTATTCCTCCGCGAATTTTCCCATTTCAATGCATTCTTTTGCATCCGGTGACATCGGTTTTTCGCACATGACATGATACCCCAGTTTCAGCGCTGCCTTCACAGGCTCCACATGGAACCGGTCCTGTGTGCAGACCATCGCGCAGTCCGCTATCTTCCCCAGTTGGAACAGCTCCTTCCAGTCCGTGAACACACGGCTGCTGTCTATATGGTGTTTCTCCGCCGTCACTGCCCGGCGCTCTTCATCCGGCTCAGCCACTGCCACGATCTTCAAGTCATTCGGATGCCTCAGCGCGTACTCCGCATACACCTGCGCCCCGCGCTGTCCTGCTCCTATCAATACTGCCTTAACCATAACTTCTCATCATCCTTTCACTGATCCGGCTGTCATGCCGCTGATAATATATTTCTGCCCAAAAAGGTATACGATCAAGATCGGCAGGATCGCATATATGATCGTAACGCTTACCAGATTCCAGCTCGCTGTGTATGTCCCAAAGAAATTGTATACCTTCTGCACGATCACCGCATTGCTCGGATCCGGGAGCGTATACAGCGGAATCTGGAAATCATTCCACACATTCAGGAAATTGATCATGATTACGGTCACTGTCGCCGGCTTTAACAGCGGGAAGATTACCTGCGCAAATATTCTCACTGCTCCCGCGCCGTCCACGATCGCCGCCTCATCCAGTTCTTTTGGTATTCCCGCTATAAAACCGTAATACAGGAACACGCTCAGAGGCATAATCAGCGCGATAAACACAAGGATCGTCCCGAAAAGGGTATTGTAAATATTCAGCACGCGCAGCACCTTAACAATTGTAACGTTACTTACGGGAACCATCAGTCCCATTGCAAAAAATACATAAATAAGTCTGTTGAATTTTGTCCTGTTTCTGCTGATTACATATGCGCACATGGAGGAGCATACAACAGTAACCGCTACCGAGCTGACGCTCAGAATCAGACTGTTTTTCATAGACTGCAGAATATTACCGTCTTCCCATACTGTGGCAAAGTTTTCAAAATGCCATACATCCGGAAGAGAGAGCTCCATATTGATCGCTTCCGGCTGAGTCTTAAACGCGTTAAACACCACGATCAAAAAGGGGACGATCACTACAAGCGACAAAACCCAGAAGAAAATTCCTTTTATCAGCGTCTGGACTTTTTGTTTTTTTGTTCTCATCTATTCTTTCTCTCCTTTAATCATCGCTGTTGTCTCGAAGCCTTAGCACAAGCAGGCCTGCAATCGCCGTAATAATAAACAGGATCACTCCGTACGCCGCGGACATGCCGTACAGTTTCTTACCGAACTGGTTAAATACTAATGTATTGATCAGCTCTGTAGCTCCGTTCGGGCCGCCGCCTGTCAGTACGAAAACAATATCAAACGCTTTCAGTCCCTGAGACAGTGCCAGAAGGAGGTTGATGATCAGCGAGGGAAGAATCCTCGGCAGCGTGATGTATCTCAGCTGCTGTCTTTTGTTTGCCCCGTCAACCGCGGCAGCCTCATAATAGCTCTTGTCAATCAGCTGGAGTCCCGCAAGGTAGATTACCATGTTGAATCCGACCTGCCTCCAGATCTCCACAAACATCGTTGTGCCAAGGGCCGTGCTCTTCGTGGTGAGCCAGGCTTTGGTCAATTCCTCCAGCCCGAGCGCTGTGAGCAGCTGATTTGCGAATCCTGCCTTCATGAAGATTGATCCGAAGATCAGTCCGATGATCAGCGGGGAAAGCATTGCGGGAAGAAAGAAAATCGCCCTTAAAATATTTTTTGTCTTTAATCCTTCATTAAGCGCCAGCGCCAGGAGAAAACCGATCACATTCTTGAACACAGTGGTAACTGCGGCAAAAATAAGCGTACGCACAATGACCATAAACAGCTCCGAATCCTGAAATATATCGATATAGTTATCAAATCCGATAAATTTCGCGGTCTCTCCCGTCATTTTAATCGCATTCCAGTTAGTAAACGAATATCCGAAATTCAGGATTACAGGAATAATAAACAGGAGTATGTAAAAAAACAGAGCCGGAAATGTAAAATAAGTTTTATATATTTTTTTATTGCACATTCTGTTGTCCTTCCTGAAAATTGGAGCGGAACAAATGTCCCACTCCAATCACACTTTGTTCCTTTATATTTTATTCCGCTGCTGTCTCAAACATTGTTGCCCGGTACTCATCCACACTGTTGATCAGGTCGTCCGGTGTGGTCGTTCCCTCTGCCAGCCCCTGCAGGTACTGATATACGTCCGGATCCCAGTACAGCACATCTTTCGTAAACATTACGACCGGATCATCCGCTGTCCTCTCAAGGATCTCTGTGGTCGCTGTGGTCGCTGATACGCTCTCTACATCTTTGAATGCTGATGTAACAAGGTCTGTACGTGCGCCATAGTATGTCTCAAGGTTCTCATCCTCTGCCAGGAACTCAAGGAACTGCTTGCACTCGTCAATGTGCTTGCTGTTCTTGTTGATGAACTTGGAAACGCCGCCGCCGTTGGATGTTGCTGTCTGGTTGTCAAGAATCGGTGACGGGAACATTCCCCATTCATCTGTTGATCCGTTAGCTGCCAGCTCTGCTGCATATGCAGAGTATGTAAACATCATAACTGTCTCTCTGTCTTTAAGAGAAGTATAGCTTCCGTAGAAGTCTTCTGCCTGTCCGTCGTTTGTATAGTATTTCGGTGTGTCGCCGTCCTTAGCGGAAAGGAGCTGCTGAAGCTGTGTAACACCATCTTTGAAGCATGTAATATCTGCAAACTTATTGTCAGCACTCTCATTCAGATACTCTGCGAATCCCGGTTTCTCAGCTTCCATCTCTGGTCCCATTCCATAGAGCCAGGACTGTGTATGCCATGTGCCGTTGATCGACTCATAGAGAGGTGTAACTCCCAGGCCTTTGATCTGGTCACAGAGAGCAATGAACTCATCCCATGTTGTCGGAACTGTCAGGTTGTTTTCCTCAAAGAATGTCTTATTATAAAGAATTCCTTCGTAGTCAACGCCCCATGTGCTGAATCCTACAAGCTTGCCGTCAGCAGTGTTGGCGTCAATCGCCCAATCTTCCATGTTCTCAACCCACGGCTCATCTGAAAGATCAACTGCAACCTCCGGTATTCCGTCTGAGATCATCTTGGTTCCGGCCTCGTACATAAACATGTCGACCGCGTCGCTTCCTCCGGAAAGCGTGGTTCCGAGCAGTGTTGCGTACTCATTATCCGGGGTAAGTGATACCTCTACTTTGATTCCAGTCTCTTCCTCGAACTTATCAAAGAGCTCATTGTCAACGTCTTTGATCCAGTTCTGGGAAGCCATAAGCGTGATCTCTTTTGCTCCGCCGCTGTCGTTTCCATCTGTCTGCGCGTCATCTCCGCCTGAACTTGAACATCCTGCCAGCAGAGTGATGCTCATGCATGCTGCCAGAGATGCTGCTGCTAATTTTCTAGTCTTTCTCATAAGCTTTCATACCTCCGTTTATTTGTTTATTGTTTTTTGCTGTATTTACTATACCACGCGGGATCCTTATAAAGGAATGCAGAGACTTGACAACATTAGGTGGACTTTTTTTACCCCGTACAGATCCGGCAGCAAAATCAAACAGCAGAGAAAAAGCAGGGCAGCCAGCTAAAAAGCGGGTGAATGGTATGCAGAACAATATAAATAGAACCACATCCCATTTTGGGAAGTGGTTCTACACAGTGACTGTAATAAAAATACAGTCATCAGGTTTGTCTAATGCTTAAAATGCCACATTTCCATCTAAGTCGATATACTCATAATATCCCGACTCATCCACAACCAGTGCGAGGTCATAAGCATAAGGATACATTTTTTCATAAGCTATTCCTTCAATCGGTTCTCCCGTTGATAAATCCCTATAAGCCGTATCCACGCTAAAAGCAAAGGGATAAAGCTGGGGAGCGATCGAATAACCTACTAAAAAACGATCTCCCGTGACGCGTGCATATACTTTTGTACTGCCATCCCACTTTTGGGGCTCAAAAACGCGCGTCCCATCCTTGTCAATAACAGTATAATATAAATCTCCATCTGGATTTTTCACCAGCAGGAATGCATATCCATCTGTAAAAACCGGCATGAAATCATCTGGAAACGTATATTCAGAAAGATCGATAACCTTGTTCCAATCCTTATCAACAAATGCGTTCATACCGTTATCATAGATTAAACCGTCCGTGTTCTCCTGCACCGATTCCGCCATCCATCGGATAAGCGGCACGCGATGGGTCATATCATTTCCCGAATCATCCATCGATGCAAAAGATTCCTGGTTGAATTGTCTCTGACTGAAATCAAACGAAAGCACATGCGTTAAACTCGCCGCATGTGGCGCAGGACCCGCATCATAAATTTCTCCTGTCTCTAACTTTATCGCACGTTCATTTCCTTCTTTATCAACCATAACCGCAAGCGGCCAATCCGCATAGAGTTCAACCCCCGATTCCACTTCTTCAGGCTCAAGAAGCCAGCTTCCATCGGGTTTTAATATTCCCTGGTAATACCCGCTTCCCTCATAGGTATTTACATCCAGCTCAACCTTACAGTACCCGTTAAATAACTGCACATCCTCATTCGAACTGTGAAGCAGCTCAAAGCTATCCAGACTGTCTTCTCCGAAAATCTCTACGCATCTTTCAATTTCCTTCGTCGTCGGTAAAGTTTACATCTGTTGCCTTGAATTCGTAGTTCTCATACGTCTCCGCAGCGGCGAGCCCCATGAAAGAAGAACCAATCCCTGTGGCGTCTACGTTAAAACCGAACAATTTCTCAGAGGCAGATTCTGAAATCCCCGAAGCTATGTCCATACCCATATCCAGCTCTTGCTGTACTTCTGGAGCATAACAGGAAAAAGCTTTTTCTAAATCCCCCATTTTCACTGCGTCAAAATAAGTCTGCGCAACCTTTCTGGGACCTTCTTCAGGATTTTGCTGACATCCGGCCAGAACAATGACCGATAGTATGCTTAACACCAATATTCTAAAAAATATTCCTCGTTTTTTCACAATCTTTTCTCCCTTCCATAACACCATGATGATGACCAGAACGACTTTGAAAGGCATTCATAGAACAGGCAGCCATACACGCTGTCGCCGCACATATGGCAAGAAATGAATTCAATTTCTTCATTTGCCGTCATTCTCTCTGTTTTCTTTTTTACTTTTATCCCATTCTTTATACGCTTTCCATGTAATGCCATACTTCTTGAAGACGGGAATGCACGCTCCTATAATTCCGGCGCCTGCCAGCAGAGAAAGATAGATTCCGATCCCTAATTCACCGACACCTGATTGCGATATGGCACTACGCATGGACAATGTATTGTAGATTGCATTGATGAAATACACCGCTCCGACAAGAAAAATAAAGCCGATGTATTGATCACCGATCATGGCCAGAAATATGCAGAGTACTGCAAAAATCACCATTGCTCCCGCGCGTCCAAAATCCTCAAATGCGGTAATATGCTCGCTATAACCAAGCATTTCTGCTTTCCAAATTGGCGGAAACTGTGCAATAACAGCAAGCAATGAAGCAGCAATCACCGGAATGTTAATCCTTCTCTCTTTTATGTTCTTTTGGATCGTTCCTTTCCGAACTTCTTCTACGACCGCGCAGCATTACCAGAAACAGGTTTGCATCTACCTCTGCATGGCACTTCGGGCATTTTCTTATCCCCCAGGGGACATCCGCGCCACAATTTTTACAAGTAAAAATATCAGGCTGATAGAAGAAATTCGTCCTCATTTCTCAATTCTTTGACGAGATCCATAACCTCCTCTTCCGAGGTCAGACCGACGCTTTGCGTTCTGCTTCTCCGGCCATTTCCCTCTGGTTTTACACCACGTTTAGTCCATACACCATTTTTTTAAGAAATCTCAAGATCATTTAAGAACCTGCAAGACTTTCCCCGGATACAAAAAAAGCCCTTAAACACTGGTCTCCCAGCATCTAAAGGCTTTTCTTTCATTCATCATATCCAACTGGATCAATTAGTCCTGAACGTACGGCATCAGGGAAATATGTCTTGCTCTCTTGATCGCTACTGTAAGAGCTCTCTGATGTTTCGCACAGTTTCCTGTGATCCTTCTCGGAAGGATCTTGCCTCTCTCAGAAACATATTTCTTCAGCTTTGCAACGTCCTTGTAATCGATCTCGTTATTCTCTTTACCACAGAATACGCACACTTTTTTTCTTCTGCGCGCCGGGCCTCTTCTCTTGAATCCGCCCTCTGGTCTGCTTCCCTTTTCGTAAGCCATGATGGTTCTCCTTTCTTCACAATGAAGTTCTTTTTCCCAGGCTCGAAAAGACCTCGCCAAAGAAAAAGAACGACCTCGCACTAAGTTCGCGCTGCGCCTGCGGCTTGTGCTCACTAAGTGCTTCCGGTCAGTTGAACGGCAGCTCCTCATCAATGCCATCAGGGATGTTCATAAATCCGTCGCCTGCCGGTGCGCTCGGCGCCGGTGCCGGAGCCGGCTGGTGGTAAGAGGATCTGTTTGCCTCGCTCTCAGCCCTGCTCTCTGCGAATTCCTGCTCCTCCACGATCACTTCCGTAGTGTATACCCTCACTCCGTCTTTGTTCGTGTAGCTTCCGGTCTGGATGCGGCCGGAAATGGAAACCCGCATTCCCTGGCGGAAATATCTCTCCGCAAACTCTGCGGAACGTCCGAATACAACGCACGGAATGAAATCCGCTGTCGGCTCTCCGTCCCTCTTAAATCTGCGGTCAACGGCAACTGTGTATCTCGCAACCGCCGTTGCGTTCTCTCCCTGTGAATATCTGACTTCAGGATCTCTTGTCAACCGTCCTACCAAAACTGCCTTATTCATATATACCTCTTTCCGCTTATGCTTCCTGTTTCACGCATAAATATCTGAGCACGTTGTCCATAATGCGGATACGCTGTTCCACTTCACCCGGAACTGTAGGCTCAGCCTCGAAGTGTACGAAGTAGTAATATCCTTCTGTCATCTTCTGGATCTCGTAAGCGAATCTTCTCTTGCCCCACTCATCCACGTCTGTCACGTTGCCGCCGAAACGTGTGATCAGTGCTTTTACTTTCTCGATCACGTCTGCTCTTGCTTCGTCTTCGAGTTTTGCGCTCACAACAACAGCTAATTCATACTTATTCATGTTCTTGCACCTCCTTATGGTCTCTGGCCCCCGGCTCCACTCCGGGAACAAGGAATTATGATCCATGCCGAAATAACTTCCGACAGTATGTCACGGTTATTCATGATACCATAAGAGAGCATGTGTTTCAAGCTTTTTTTACGATATTTCTGGTGTTTTTTTCAACCAGCCGGCGCGGCACCATGATCTGGTGACCGCATCCTCTGCATTTCAGGCGGAAGTCCGCTCCCACACGCAGCACTTCCCAGTCCTTGCTGCCGCATGGGTGAGGCTTTTTCATTGTAATGACATCACCCACATCAAATCTGTCTGCCATTGTCTTATATTCCTTTCCCGGCCGATCCCTGTGACCGCTTTAGTCTGTCGCCGTGAGCACTCCCTGTACGAGGAAACGCTCATCATCCCTGACATTCGTACAGGTGGACAGGCTGACGATCTGCGACTGTGCGTTCAGTTCCACATCATCCACAGTGTAATTGGAAGAATCCTGGCAAAGCTTCAGATATTCTTCAAAATCCGCATCCGACGCATAATCGATCTTGTAATTGTCCGCGGTATCCTTCACAACCCCTGCGGAAAATACTGTGTATGTCCGTACTTTCCCGTCCGGTGTATAGATATAGAAGTTCGGGTGCTCTTTGCAGAATGACTCGCTTTCGTATTCAAGGAGCTCCGAGAACATCTCTCCTCCCACGTTCAGATGATGCCCGTATATAAACGTATTTCTGTCGGAGAAATCATTGCTGTTCCTGTAATCCATAAAGATCGCGCCCAGTTTATTGTCGTTTGCGGTAAACGTCTTTGTCAGATAGTCCGCATTATCTGCACTTTTCACGACCGGATAATTGATGATCTCAGGTTCGTCAAACCTGATCCAGGCCACGGTATCCGAATTTTCTTTGAGCAGAGCGTCAAAGTCCACTTTGAAGCCCTCTCCATTTTCATCCGCTGTGATCGCGATGTCCTTGATCTCATCATATATCTTTCCGCCGGAATAGTATGGGACCAGCATTGCGATAAGCTGATACAGTGAAAATACAAACACGCAGACCGCTGCAACAAGGACTACGCTTGATATGATATTAAACTGCGCCCTTTTCTGCTGTTTTTTCTTTGAGCTTCCGCGGGCCGGCTGATGGCTGCCGCCCTGACCTTTCCGCTGGCTGTTTCCCTGAGAATTTTTTCTCAGCTCCTCTGCCGCTGCACTCGGTCTCCGTTTCCCGGATGTGCTCCTCTCCCTCTTCATAGAGCTGTCCTCCGGCCTTCGCAGCGTGCTTTTGTCTGACCGACGGACCGTTGCAGCTCCTTCCGGCTTCTTCGCTTTGCTTCCTTCCGGCCGGCGGGTCGGAGCGGTTCCATCCGGCTTCCTCGCTGCGCTTCCTTCCGTACGGCGGTCCGACGTGGCTCCTTCCCGTTTCTTCACAGCGCTTCCTTCTGCACGGCGGGTCGGCGCGGTTCCATCCGGCTTCCTCGCTGCGCTTCCTTCCGTACGGCGGCGCGGTACTGTTCCTTCCGGCTTCTTCGCTGCGCCCCCTTCTGTACGACGGGTCGGCGCGGTTCCATCCGGCTTCCTCGCTGTACTTCCTTCCGGCCGGCGGCGCGGTACTGCTCCTTCCGACTTCTTCGCTGCGCTTCCTTCTGTTGTACGGCGGGTCGGCGCAGTTCCTTCCGGCTTCTTTACAGCGCTTCCTTCTGCACGGCGGGCAGTTCCCCCTTCCGGTCTGCGCGGCCGCCTATGTACCGGACGATCCTGAGGGACGCCGTCTGTTTTTTTCTTCTCTTCTCTGTCCATTGCACCTATTCCTCTTATCTTTTTATATTGGATTGCTGAAAGGATCTCTTAAAATCCCAGATTTTCATCTACGAGTATGATCTTAAACCTGCGCGGGATGCGGCTGAACCTTGTGACCATGATCTGACAGCAGATGCAGTCCGGGCTCTTACAGTCAAAGCAGCTTCCGTTTTTCACGCACGGAGTGTCGATCCCGAACCTCTGGGTATTGATGGGCGCGGCCTCGTTCCTTGCTCTGTGCATGGCGTCCTCTTCTGTCTTCACGACCTTATTCATCCCCACGATGAGGAGTACGTTTTTCGGGCCGAATGCATACGCCGCGACGCGGTTCGCATTCCCGTCTATATTCACAAACACTCCGTCCTCGCTCATGGCATTCACACTGCCCAGGAACCAGTCACAGGTAAAGGCCTTCAGAGCGATCTCCTGCCTTTCCTCCGGCGTCGCCGCCTTATCCCGGTCATAAAACTCATAATTCCCGGAATTGATGGCATCCAAAAGCCCGACCTCACGGACAGACATGGACCCGCCCATGTTGATGCTGCTCCCTTCCGGGATCAGTTCCAGGGCTTTCTTAACGGCTTCTTCCTTTGTCGCCGCATAGTAAGCTTCCATATTCCTGGATTCCAGCGCCTTTACGACACGTTTTCCGAGGGCTTCGTTTCTTTTCTGCCTGACATCCATTGTAACGACCTCGCTTTCTTTATAATGATAGATCAATATACCTGGTACGTCGTCTCGAAAGAAACATCCCGCGTTATTGGTCCGGTTATTTATCGGACGATGTACCGGATTGCACGAACGTGGAACCATTATAGCATATTTCTGTGGAAAATCACATTCTTTCTGGGAATTTGACGCCTCTTTTACAGCAATCTTCCATTCCCCTTCTCTGTTTCTTCTCTTTTCCGGCACTTCGGGCTCTTCCTTCCGCCTCGCACTACTTAATGCCTGTATTCAGCAGAGTCTCCGCCTCGTCCATCTGCCGCATCACATCTTCCCTTCTCTCGTCGAAGAGAAGGCCTTTATTGTATCTGTAATACAGGTCGCTGCCGTTTTCCCGGATGAACCAGGTGCTGTAATAATTGTCATTGAGTTCCGTGACAAACGCCACCATCTCCTGGCTCTCGCCGAACGCGTCTTCCATGAACCGGAACGCATTTTCCAGCACTTCGGACGCATGGCTTTCCGCGGCGTCGAGTTCTTCCTTCTCCCTGGCGAACATTTCCCTGACGCAGTCAAAGGCATCCTCATCTGAAAAGAGTTCTCCCTTTAATCCCATAGCGAAACGGGTCAGTGCATCGATCACCCGGTCCAGGGTATGCTCCTGCTCTTTTGTCAGGATCTCGGCGCGCTTCTGCTCTTCCAGGTCTTTTTCCGCCATCATCCGCACATCGTCCAGCATCATGACAGACTGATCATCCCTGTAATAGATCAGATATTCGTACAGCTTCGCCACATATGCATCCTGACGGTAACATTCCCGGAACAGTTCTCCCAGCCTTCCGCTCAGCAGGCTGACAATGCTCAGGTGCTCGTCAAAGGCAGCCGCCCCGATCTTGCTGAGCACGCCCGCGTCCCACCTGCCGTCCAGGATCTCTTCGATATTGTAATCTGTCCTGTATTTGTAATACAGCTCCAGATAATTGGCAAAATCCTTTGCCACCATCCTGTGCTGTACGTATTGGAACGCCACATCCCGGTCAACGGTCTTGCCCAGCTTCTCATATACCTGGATGAGCTGCGACAGGTCTTCCCATCCTCTCGCCGTGGCAAAGAGCTTGCCGTCCACTGTGTTCTCGACCCGGTAGAAGTTCTCCCGCCGCAGCTCCAGGTAGGAGATGACTGCCGGATGGATGCCCTGGCGGTATGCGTACTCCTTCCACACCGGAAAGTCCGCCTCCACATCGATCTTCTTGAGCCGGTCCAGCGTCACTACATCGAACTCCCGCACGGATTTATTGTACTCCGGCGGATTCCCCGCCGCCACGATGATCCAGCCTTCCGGAACCCTGTGCGTGCCGAAGGTCTTGCCCTGCAGGAACTGCAGCATAGCCGGGGCCAGAGTCTCGGACACGCAGTTGATCTCATCGATAAAAAGGATCCCCTCTTTCATCCCTGTCTGTTCCATCTTCTCATACACAGAGGCAATGATCTCGCTCATCGTATATTCTGTCACCGAATACTTCTGCCCGCCGTACTCTTTCTCCCGGATAAACGGGAGCCCCACAGCGCTCTGCCTTGTATGGTGGGTGATCGTATACGCCACCAGGCCGATCTTCAGCTCTTTCGCGATCTGCTCCATGATCTGCGTCTTCCCGATCCCCGGCGGTCCCATAAGAAGCACCGGCCGCTGCCTCACTGCGGGTATCTCATATTCTCCAAAAGCATTCTTTAGAAGATATGCTTCTACTGCGTCTTTAATCTCCTGTTTTGCGCGTTTTATATCCAAACTCTGTTCCTCCTGCCTGTTATCCAGTCCCCGTCCTGTATCTTTTCCCTGTATCTTTTTCTGTATCTTTATCCTGGATTGTTTTCCTGCATCGTTTCCCCGTTTCCCTGTATGGCCCGGTCACTCACTCTGTGCCAGGCTGTCGCTGCTGACCACCAGGCGCACTGCCCAGGGCGGCACATCCGCGTCCCTGTAATCTTCCTCCATGAATACGAACGCAGTCCTGTACCGCGGCATTTTCGCCGGATAGATCCCATATCCGTCCGTAAAATAGATCAGCCCTTTCAGGTTTACATACTCTCCCTTTTCGATCAGGCTGTCCACATATTCAAAAGCCGGGCGGAAATCTGTCCCGCCCTCTCCGTACAACTGAAAATGCTCCATATATTCTTTCAGCTCTTCCCGGGATGTGATCTTTACATCCGTATGCACTTTCTCATCGCACTGGATGATATGCACATTCACCTTCTGGAAGAAGCTCTCATTCTCCGCGAGCACATTGTATGTCTCTTCCAGGAACCGCCGCACCAGCTCCCCGGAGCAGGACATGGATGTATCCACGACAACGGCAAACTCTTCCACCTTGCGGACCTCTCTTGTCTCCAGCGGTTCGATGAGAGGCATGTTCCCGTAAAGGGACAGTCCGTAAGTATAGAACCCGTAGTCAAAGGTATCGTCATCCGCCTTTAACTCCTCCCTGAACACAGAAAACTTCCGCAGGAACTCCCGGTAATCATGGCGCTCCCGGTTCTCTGCCCGCAGTTCGTCAAGAAAGTCCCCGCTCTGCGCGGACGCTTCTTTGGAGAAGGTCTCCAGGTCAGTCTCCATCTTCTCATCAATGTCTTTCCATTTTTTCTCAAGCTGTTCATCCGGCGGGCGTTTCCGGTCCTGATCCGGCCAGTACCGGTGGTCGTCCACACGGAACTCTTCCTCCAGCATTGCCAGCTCCTTTTCCGTAAGCCCCCATGCGCCCAGCTCCCGGAAGATCCGCTCCGCATTGAGCACATGACCGGTGGCCTCCAGCTTCCGGTATGTCTCCCGCCGCAGCAGGCTCCGGGAAAAGCGCACCGGCCGCAGATCACCTCCGTCGATGATATGCTCTGCCGCGATATCGCAGCTTAAATCCCAGTACCTTCTGTCCATGCCCCGCTTGGTCAGATGCCGGAAAATGCAGTGCAGGACCATGTGGAGATACCCTCTGTTCACGAGGATCCGGTTCTGCCGGTAGAGCCCGCCCAGCTCCCGGGGATGAAAGTACATCCTGTACCCGTCCGTCCCGAAGGGGCTGACCGCCGTATCCATCTGGTACACAAAGCTGCTCAGGGCAACGTCCATAAACCGCATGGAAAAATACAGCTCATCCCGGCAGATCCCCAGGATCTCCCTGCCGATCCGGTCCAGCTTTAATGCAGCTTCTGCGGCTTCCTCTCCGCCGTACCCGCTGCTTTCTGGTATGTTATAATTCATATTTTCCCTTTCTCACAGGAAATAATCTGTGTTTTTCATTCATCAGGAAGCTTAAAACGCTTCTCCTCTCCGCGGTCCCGGCGCCGGCTGACGCATGGTCCGCAGCCGCATCCAGAGCCGCTTCCGTCCACAGCCCCCGTCGGGACATTTCTCTCAGTGCGGCAAGATTCCCGGTATCTGTCAGGTACGCCGCTGTCTTCGCGCCGTGCTCCCGGATATACGACTCGTACATTTCCTCCGCCTCTCCGGTAAGCCCCGCCGGATACATCAGCCTGGCGAAGACAAGGTCCGACAGCACGCTGGTCTTATCCTGGGCCTTTGCCACATAAAACAGGTCGTCATATTTCCGGTAATCCATCTCTTTCCCGTAAAAGCACTGCCTGTAATTATTCCCCGAACCGTGATGCTGTGTAAAAAGGATGCGGGCAGGCGTATTCTCCACCGCCTCTTCGTAATGCTCTGGAAATACGAGGTACGCCGCCGGAGCCGGACTGCCCGGTTCATAAAAGACCGCGTCGATCCTCTGCCACAGATCGCCGAGTATCTCCGGGACACAGGACTTCCTGCCGGTCAGGAACCGCACATCCATCCTGGACAGAGACCTGCACCCAGTGAACGCCCCGCTGCCGATCTCTGTCAGCCTGTCCGAAAAGCTAAGCCGCCTTAAATCCCTGCACCCGTAAAAGATATATTTCCCGATCTCCTCCATCGTATCCGGGAAGCGCACGCTCTCCACTGCCTCTCCTGCCAGAAGGCGCTCCTGCTGCCGGAAGAGCCTGCTCTCCTCCGTCTCACAGACCAGGATATCTTCGTCCTCCTGCGCCTTTCTCGCAGAAAACGCGTAGGCCGCCGCGCGGGTCACAGGCTTTCCGCCGATCACAGCGGGCAGTTCCACATTCCCGTCAGCGCCGAAGCACCGCACGATCTCAATTCCGCTCTCAGTCTCTCTGTAATGTATCCTCATATGCTCCCTCCTCCCGGCAGATACGGCAGGCAAATACAGCAAATACGGCAGCTCCCGCCACGCATGTTCCTGCTATGCCTGTCCCCGCTATGCCATTCCCCGGGCTGACACATAAAATTCTTCTCCCGTCTCCAGGCACAGGCAGCCAAGCCGTCCGCCCAGGTCCGGGAACGCTGCCCCGCAGTCCACGTCGATGAGCCGCCCATCCGGGCTGTGCCAGATCTCTGCGGGCGTTTTCGGGAATCCCCGGATAACAAAAGTCGGGACATGGCCCACAACAGAGACATATCCCGGTATCCCCTTCTTCCGGTCCACCATAGAGGTATCCCAGATCAGACGGTCTTTTCTTTTCCACGTCCGGAGGATCTCCTCTGTGGACGCATGCGCCAGCAGGAAGCACCTGTCCTCCTGCTTTACTTTCTTATAGAAGGGCAGGCTCTTCATAAAGGCCACATACTCCGGCAGTTTCTCCCGCGTACGACGGCTGTCCATAAGGATATCATAGGTATTGTAATAATACTTCTGGAACATCCTGGTTATTTCATTGTCATACCAGCTGATGAACTCATCCTCATGGTTTCCCCTGAGGGGAATGATATTGCCGCGGGACGACGCGATATCCAGCACCTTTGCCGGATCCGGCCCCCGGTCGATCATATCCCCGAGGATATAGAGTGTATCCTCCTCCGAAAAAGAGAGCTTCTCCAGCATGTTCTCCAGGAGCTCTCCCATGCCGTGTATATCTGACATTACATAAGTATATCCCATAAGCCCGCCTCCCCGGCATATTATGTGTAACGTTTGATCGTTTCTTTCAGAATGTATTTCTTATCACTGTACCTGTCCACGATATAGCTGTTCGCCTTGTGCTCCAGCTCGTCCGCAAGCGGCTCCAGCGTCACGCTCTCCCCATATTTGCGCTTCAGCGCGCGCTCCAGGAGATAGTCGCACACCTGCGGGTTTTTCGGCAGCAGCGGTCCGTGCAGGTACGTGGCGATCACATTTTTGTATACCACGCCTTCATACCCGGATTTTCCGGTATTGCCAAGCCCGTAAAACACCTTTCCAAAAGGGGTATGGTCCCCGATATAGGTCCGCCCGCCGTGGTTCTCGAATCCCACCACCGGCTGCTCGAAAAGCGGGCTGTTCAGCACAATATTTCGGATCAGGCGCTCCGGCTCCCACTCCGTCGTGATATCCAGGATCCCCAGCCCTTCGATGGTCTTTTTATCCGTCCTGTAATATTTCCCCAGGAGCTGATAGCCCCCGCAGACCGCCAGCACAACGCCGCCGTCCTCTACATATGTTTTAAAGTCCTCCCGGATGTCTTTTAAGAATCCGCAGACCAGTTCCTGTTCCCGGTCCGAGCCCCCGCCCAGGAGGACGATGTCCAGCTTTGAGAAATCAATCTTATCCCCCGAAAGGAACGGGATCACCTCAGCCTCCATGCCCCGCCATTCCAGGCGTTTGCGGAAGCACTGGATATTGCCCCTGTCACCGTACAGGTTCAGAAGGTCCGGGTACAAATGCCCGATCACGAGTTTCATCCTGTCCTGCTTCACTCCATCCCGCTGCATTTCGTCCTGCTTCATTTTCTCCTGCTCCATCATGCCCGGTCCCCTCCTTTCTGCTCTCTGTTCTGTCCCTGTGCCCCCGGCTCCGGCTTCCCTGCCGCGCTCTTTTCCTGCCCTGCTTTTCCTTCCCCGGTCTTTCCGCAGGTTTTTTCAAGTTCTGTCAGCATATGGTTCGTCCGGTACAGGCCGGAATAATTTACGATCACATACAGATTTTTCGTCCCATTCTCCACACAGTCAAGGACAGACGCCCTCAGATCCGTAGTGGAGCCGCACGGGATATCCTCATATTTCAGGCGGAGCCCCATGTCATGCCGCCTCGTCCCCGCGGTAATGATGCTGCGCGCGTTGCTGTCCGCCAGATACTGGAAGTCCACATCCCACAGCCAGGAGATATCTTCCCCGTCCTGGTATGTGTCATTGATCTGGATGATAATATCCTTTGGCTTCGGGTCTTTCAGCACAAGGGACACCTTCTGCTGGAAACCGATGGGATTCTTCGCCAGGTGGAGCTGTACTCTCGCCCCATTGATCCAAAAGATGCTCTCACGGTTATTCCCATAGTCAAACGCCTCGATCATCCCTTTGAACCCGGCATATCCCGCGCCCAGCGTCTTCAGCGCCGTATACGCGGACAGGGTATTGTAGATATTGTACGGTGTGCGCGCCGTGGAATCGATGTGGAGCCCGTCCATGTCAAAAGAGTACACCTCATCGTGAAGCTCGATATGCTCTGCCGTATAGTCCGGCTGCGGGCGCTCCCATCCGCAGTTCGGGCAGTGGTAGATGCCCAGCTGTCCGTAGTGGAAGAAGTCATACTCCAGCTTTTTCCCGCATTTCCGGCAGAAAATACTCTCCCGGATCTCCGAGCGTGAAATATCGTCAAAAATCTGTTCGCTGATCCCATATGTGACATACGGATTCCCGCTGTTCTCGGCAAGCGAATAGGAAAGGATATCATCGCAGTTGATGATGAGCGTGGTCTTCGGCACGCTCGTCACAGCAGCCATCAGCTTATTGTAGGTAATATCCACCTCGCCGAAACGGTCCAGCTGGTCTCTGGAAATATTCGTCAGCAGGGCGCAGTCCGGCGTCAGCCTGGGCAGCACGCCCACGGACGCGATCTCATCCACCTCGATACAGGCAAAGTCCGCGTCCAGACGTCCCTTCTTATCCGTGGAAAGGACGAACGCAGAGATGATCCCGTTCAGCATATTCGCCCCGGTCCGGTTGATGATGACTTTTTTCCCCTCGCTCTCAAGGGCACGGCACAGGATCGCGTTTGTCGTCGTCTTCCCGTTCGTCCCCATGGTCACGATGATCTTTTCCCTGACCTGTCCTGCCATCTCGTTTAAGATCTTCGGATCGATCAGGCGGGCCACATACCCGGGCAGGGTCACCCCGCTCCCCCGGTTCATCTTTTTGATCAGGCTGCTCGTCGCTTTCGCGCATTTTATTGCAAGTTTGCTTCGTAATCTCATAATCTTTATCCAACTTCTCTTTCTATCATTGATTCCGCACTTTTATAAGCTTTCTCCATCCCGGCTTCCATTGTCCCCGCGCAGCTTTGCCTGGCGCTTCAGAAGCTCCCTTATGGCATAGGCCACTCCCAGGTCTTCGTTTGACTTTGTAATGTATTTTGCCGCCTGCTTTACTTCCGGGTCCGCATTCTCCATTGCCACTGTCGCCCCGAAATCCATGGAGATCATAGACAGGTCGTTCAGGCTGTCTCCCAGCACCATGATCTCATCCATCGTATAACCGAGTGAACCGGCATATTCCCTGAGTACAGGCCCTTTCTGCGCCCTCACATCTGTGATCTCCAGATTCGTCGGGAAGGAAGAAGCGACCGCGATCTCTCTGTCCGGCTCCAGCTTTTTCCCGATCTGCGCCAGCATCTCCCGGTCTTCTGTAAAGAGAAAGAGCTTGTATACCGGCACGCCGTTCTCTTCCAGCTCATCCAGGCTGGCAGCCGCTCTTGTCCGTTTTTTCATGCGCTGAAATACCGGCGTCCTTCTGACAGCATCCCTGTCTGTGTCCATATGAAAAAGCATTGCTTCCATCAGGATGCTTTCTTCGACTTCCTCGTCCGTACCGATCCGGTAATCACATCCATCCGTACAGATCACCATGGATATCGGATATTCCCTGATCACACTGTACACTCTCCTGCACAGCTCCATACTCATGGGGTACGTAAGAATGATCCTCTGCTCCGGATCCCTCACTTCCGCCCCGCTGCTGACGATATAGTCGCACACGAGGTCCTCGCCCTCCAGCTCTTCCATCGCCCCGGGAAAATTCCGCCCTGTGCAGATCATAAAGCGGATCCCCGCGTTCACAGCTTCCTTCACAGCCTCCAGCGTCCCCGGAGCGATCCTGTGGTCATCGCCGAGAAGTGTCCCGTCCATATCGCTTGCGATCACTTTTATCATATCTGTAAATCTCCCTGATCTTATTCTTGTCTGTCTGTTTCCATCCCATTATAAATAGTTTCCCCGGTTCATGCAACCATAGACAGGCAGAACAGGCTTTGCTCCCTGCCCTTTTATATCCTGATCTCTTTCAGCCGTCCCGCTCCGCGCAGGTATTTCCTGTAAATATAAGAGAAAACAATGCAGGATACGCACGCGGAGACACCGTCCGCCACGGGCTCCGCATAGAATGCGGACTGGGCGGCAAAAAACACAGGCAGGACGCAGGTTGCCCCGAAGTATAGTGATTTCCGGAACAGGGACAGGCTCAGCGATGTCTTCGTCATTCCGAGGGCAGTCAGCCCGTCCACGATCACATACTGGAAGCTCAGAGGGATGATCATCAGCGTAAACGCCCGGATCCCCCAGATGGCAAGCTCTGCGTACTCTTTATTATCCGTAAAAATGGATACAAAATACTGCGGCACGATCCTGGAGATAAGGAACATGACGGAAGTGAAGCACACGCACAGGACAAGCACCCAGAAAAATGTCTTCCGTATCCTGTCCGGGCGGTTCGCCCCGTAATTATAGCTGATCAGCGGCTGGGAACCGCCAGTGATCCCAAGCATGGGCGAAGTGATCAGCAGCATATAGCTCTGCACGATGGTAGCCGCTGTGATGAGCGTATCCCCGTACTCCCTGCCCCCGTAGTGCTGGAGCACTGCATTCAGCGCAATGATGATGATACTGTCTGTGGCGAGTATCAGGAACGGCGAAAACCCGATCTTCACGATCCACATGCCGGCCGACAGCTCCGGCTTCGCCAGTCCGAGCGGCACTCTCATCTTCTTTCTCCTGAGCGTCAGGAGCACGAACGCACAGGAAGACATCTGGGCGATCACAGTGGCCACCGCGGCTCCTGCCACTCCCATATCAAACAAAAAGATAAAGACCGGATCAAGGACAATATTGATCACAGCGCCGATCAGCGTGGTCGTCATCCCCAGCACCGGGAATCCCTGGGCTGTGATGAAATAATTCATGCCCATGGAGAGCAGGGCAAAGACCGTGCCCGCCGTGTAGATCGTCATATAAGAATCCGCATAGGGGAAGGTCACGCCGCTGGCCCCGAACCAGTTCAGCAGGGCGTCTTTCGTCAGCAGGAATACCGCGGTCAGGACGACTGACACGATGAGCATCCACGCGAAGCTGTTCGCCAAAAGCCTGCGTGCCCCCTTCTCGTCCCCCGCCCCGAGCCGCACGGAGAAAAGGACGGAGCCGCCGATCCCAAACAGAGTGCCAAAAGACGACAAAAGCGTCACGATCGGAGCGCACACGCCGACTCCTGCGAGGGCATCCGCGCCCGTCCCAGGGATATTTCCCACATAGATCCTGTCCACAATGCTGTAAAACACATTCACAAACTGCGCGATCATGAACGGGATTGATATCTTAAGCACGAGCAGGGGAATGGAATCCCTGCCGAAATCATTTTCCTTTTTCATCTTCTGTTCCTCATTTCTCTCATTATCCGTCCTACATTATATCAGGAACAGAAAAAAAAGGAAGAACGAAAACAGTCCCCGGCCTGACAAAAAAGGCCGCAAAAAGACCGCAAAAAAAGACCCGGCGCCTTACCGGCGCCGAGCCGTTTTCTTATGTTATATTATGCCTGTTGTGCGAAACATCAGCCTTCGATCGCGATGTGGCTGCTGCTCTCCACTGCCTGCGCCTCTTTTTTCGGAACAGACAGCTTCAGGATACCATGCTCATATTTCGCTTTGATATCTTCCTGTGTCAGCGCATCGCCTACATAGAAGCTCCTCTGCAGCGCGCCTGCATAGCGCTCCCTGCGGATATACCTTCCGTGTTTCTTCTCTTCGTCCTTATCCAGGCTCTTTTCAGCAGAGATCGTCAGATATCCGTCATCAAGCTCCACATTAATCTCATCTTTCTTAAATCCCGGCAGGTCGATATCAATCTCATATCCGTCGTCATGTTCGCGGATATCTGTTTTCATCATGTTTTTTGCGCGTTTTCCATACAGAGGATTTTTCCCGCCCCAGAAGTCATGAGCAAATGGAAAATCCATCCAGTCGTCATCAAATAAGTTTTCTCCAAAAATGCTGGGCATCATCATAAGTCATTTCTCCTTTCGCTCTTCACAACCCGGATCACTTTGCAGCGCTGCGGTATATTCCGCAGCCATTGTCCTATATCTTTCAAAAAAGGATCCGGCACTCTCTGGTGCCGGACCCCCTTTTATATCAATGGCATCTCTGCCATCTCTCCTGTGTCATCCCATCATCCTTCAATGGCAATGGTCTTCTTTGTCTCTACTGCCTTAGCGTCCTTCTTCGGGATGCTGATGCTTAAGATACCGTTGTCATATTTTGCTTTGATGTCTTCCTGTGTCAGCGTATCGCCAACATAGAAGCTTCTCTGCATTGCGCCTGCGTAGCGCTCCCTGCGGATGTATTTGCCTTTCTTATCCTGCTCGTCCTTGTCAAGGCCCTTTGCAGCGGATACGGTCAGGTAACCGTTCTCCAGTTCCAGGCTGATCTCATCTTTCTTGAATCCCGGCAGGTCGATGTCAACTTCATATCCGTTGTCATGCTCGCGGATATCTGTCTTCATCATGTTCTTCGCGTTCTTTCCGTACAGCGGATTTTTCTTTCCCCAAAAATCTCTGTCAAATGGGAAATCCATCCAGTCATCATCAAATAAGTTCTCTCCAAAAATACTAGGCATCAACATAAGTCATATCTCCTTTCAAAAACAAATCTTTTTGTTATCTGTTTATATTGTAAAGCACTTCCGAAAAATCATTCGGGGTGTTGAGTTTTGAGAACCGGGAACTTCAGGAACCTTTCCTTTTCCTCTTCCCTTGTTCTAGTTGTAATATAGCAAATGTTATTAGCACTGTCAATAGGTGAGTGCTAATTATTTGAGATTTTTTTTGCAAACCTTGATTTTACGAGGTTTGCAACACTTTTTCTTCCTTATAATCATCACTTTTTCTTGATTTGACACCATTTTGACACCATTTTTTTTATTTTTGGTGTCAACTAATTGCTACGCTTTCCAGCTTTAAATGACAGTCCTGTACTGGTTGTGGGAAAATTATACAACAAGAATGAAACCGTAAAGAAGATTCAGACAGGCATTGACGGAATTGCTTCTACTTCTGCCGACTTGCTCCCTTACGGAAATTACAGATTAGAAGAAAGCAAAGCACCAGAGGGCTACTTGACAGATGGTGCAAAGGCAATCGACTTTTCTATCACGGAAGATGGAAAAATCGTGGACTTGACCGACAAATCCCACTCTGTCTACAACCAGATTAAACGTGGCGATATTGAGGGTGTAAAAATCGGTGCAGGTACACACAAACGTCTTGCAGGTGTTCCATTCAGAATTACAAGCAAGACAACGGGAGAATCCCATATTGTAGTTACTGACAAAAACGGTCAGTTCTCTACTGCTTCAAGCTGGGCTTCCCACAAGGTCAATACCAATGCCGGAAAATCCAGTGAGGACGGTGTATGGTTTGGGACATCTGAACCAGACGACAGCAAAGGTGCATTACTCTATGATACCTATGTGATTGAGGAATTAAAGTGTGATTCCAACGCCGGATTTAAGCTGATTCCAGCCTTTGAGGTGGTCGTATCCAGAAATAAAGTGACCGTAGATTTAGGGACACTTACTGATGAATACGAAAAAGAAATCACAATCCATACCACAGCGACCGACAAGAAAACAGGCGAAAAAATGATTGTTGCCGGAAAGGACATCAAGATCGTGGACAAAGTCACACTTGATGGCTTGGAAGCTGGAACAAAATATAAACTTTCCGGCTGGCAGATGTTAAAGGAAGAAAACGCCGAACTTCTGATTGACGGGAAACGTGTAGACAGTAATTATACTTTCACTGCTGACAGTGAAAAAATGACGGTTGAGATTACTTACAGTTTTGACGGTTCAGCTCTTGGCGGTCAGAACCTTGTTACTTTTGAGGAATTGTACGATATAAGCAATCCGAAAGAGCCTGTCAAGGTTGCCGAACATAAAGACATCAACGATGATGGACAGACTGTTCTTATCACAGAACGTATCATCAAAATCCATACGACCGCTACGGACAAGAACGGCAAGAAAGAAATCGAAGCCGGAAAAGATGTAACGATTGTGGATAAAGTCACATTAGATGGGCTGGAAGTTGGAACAAAATACAAACTTTCCGGCTGGCAGATGTTAAAAGAGGAAAATGCAGAACTTCTGATTGATGGAAAGAAAGTATCCAATGATTATGAGTTTACAGCCGACAATGAAAAAATGACAGTTGAGATTGCATTTACTTTTGATGGTTCTTCTCTTGGTGGCAAGAGCCTTGTCACATTTGAGGAATTATACGATATGACCAATCCAGACGAACCAAAGAAAGTGACAGAACATAAGGACATCACAGACGATGGACAGACTGTGACAATCAAGGAAGTGCCGGAAGTCCCAGACACACCAAAGGATACCGACACGCCGGATACACCATCTATGGTTACTAAGACAAGTGACAGCCCAAAAACAGGCGACAATACCAATATCTATGCTTATCTTGCCATGCTCGGTCTTTCCTGCGTAGGGCTTGGCGGTATGCTTTACTTCAAACGCCGTAAAAAGAAATCATAAGGCGGTAATGTAGCGGTTGGTAGAGCGTTCAAGGTCGCCACCCTTTTTACAACTTCACGCTCTCGTGAAGCTCTGATTTACGGGAGCGTGAAGTCCACTAGGGGCGTGGGGAGTGTAGCTCCCCACAAAGTACAGCAGGAAAGAAAATAAAACAGAAAGAAAAGAGGTCAATCATTTATGGAATTAAGATTTGTCGTACCAAACATGGAAAAGACATTCGGGAACTTGGAGTTTGCCGGAGAAAATACTACGGAACAGCAGAGAATCAACGGGCGTATGGCTGTCATTACCAGAAGCTACAACCTGTATTCCGATGTGCAGAGAGCTGATGATGTTGTCGTTGTGCTTCCTGCCAAAGCTGGTGAAAAACATTTTTCGCCGGAACAGAAAGTAAAACTTATCAACCCACGAATCACTACCAATGGTTATAAAATCGGGGAACGTGGATTTGTCAATTATATCCTGCTTGCAGACGATATGTTACCAGCAGAAAGTAAATAAGGGGGTATTCAGATTATGAGATTAGCAAATGGAATCGTCATTGATAAAGAAAAGACTTTTGGAGTGTTGAAGTTCTCCGCATTACGCCGTGAGGTTCATGTACAGAATGAAGATGGAACGGTCAGTGAAGAAATCAAGGAGCGTACTTACGATTTGAAGTGCAACACACAGGGACGCATGATACAGGTATCCGTTCCGGCGACTGTTCCGTTAAAGGACTATGACTACAACGCCGAAGTGGAACTTATCAATCCTGTTGCAGATACGGTAGCCAATGCAAATTACCGTGGTGCAGATGTGGACTGGTATGTAAAAGCGGACGACATTATTTTGAAGAACAAAGGCACTCATGCTGGAAATCCACAGAACAATGCCCCACAGAGTCAAGCACATAAATAATTTTGCATTCGTTTAGGAATAGCGGTATAAT